>OLGZ01000406.1_pt1 | contig 35397 bp, 31 predicted proteins | sample 1605981 | NCBI WGS metagenome assembly OLGZ01 (sample SAMN03283291) | human gut metagenome | biome: human-associated habitat; material: feces | host: Homo sapiens | place: Peru | collected 2012 | reverse complement strand
TTGAAAAAACGAGCTTTGGGATATTTGGCGACAGGGATATGCGTGAATTTATCGCAAGTAGCGGGTGCAAAACCCTTGTTATTTTTGGGATAGAAGCTCACATTTGCGTGCTTCAAAGCGTAATGCAAGCTGTGAATTTGGGCTATGAATGCGTTGTGGTGGGCGATTGTATCAGCTCACGCAGTGGCAAAAGCTATGAAATGGCACTTAACTTTTTTCACTCTCTTTCAGCGACTGAAACTTTGAGCGTTTTGCCCGCTGAAAGCATAGTGTTTGCCCTTTTAAAAGACAGCAAGCACGCGAATTTCAAGGAAATTTCGGCTTTGATAAAGTGATTTAACAAAAATTTGCTATAATCACAAGATTATTTGATAAAAGGCACAAGATGATAACAAAAGAAAATTTTAAAGATTTACTTATTTTGCTTGATTTTAAAGAAAATCCTGCGCAAATTTTCAGTAAAACGCTTGCAAATAACACCGCGTTAAAAGTGGATTTTAAAGCAAAAAAGCTTATCTATCCTGCAAATACAAGCGCGAATCTAAGCGAGCCAAATGGCATTATTATCCACGATGACACCACGAGCAATTTCTCTCACCCTGAAAATTTTGTCGTTTTTGAGTGCGTGCATAGACTTTTGCAAAAGGGTTATAAAAAAGAGCATATCGAGTTAGAGCCTAGATGGAATTTAGGGCGAGAGGCAAAGGGTGGCAAGGCGGACATTTTAGTGCGAGATAACGAACAAAAGCCTTATTTACTCATAGAATGCAAAACGACAGATAGCAAAAATAGCGAATTTATGAAAGAGTGGCGCAGAATGCAAACTGACGGCGGACAGCTTTTTAGCTATTTTTGGCAAGAAAAAAGTGTGAAATTTCTCTGCCTTTACACGAGCGATTTAACAAAACCAAATTCCCCGCAAAACCAAAACGCCCAAGATTTTAGCTTAAATTACTCAAATTTCATCATCGCCACACAAGATAACAAAAGCTATTTACAAGATTTATCCACCCAATACAAAACCATCATCACAGGCTACGCGCACGCCACCAGCTCGGCTGAGGCTTTTGAGGTGTGGAGGGAAGTTTATAAACTAGAATACGCCGAAATCGGCATTTTTGAGCGCAACATAAACGCTTATGAGGCGGGCAAAAACGCGCTTTGTTTTGAGGATTTACAAGAGCTTTCAAGCTACAACGATGAGGGCAAAACCTATGAAGATGGCAAATACCACGAATTTGCTAAAATTTTACGCAAATACAACATCTCAGGCAAAGAAAACGCCTTTGACAAGCTCGTAAATCTCTTTCTTTGTAAAATTTATGACGAAAATCACAATAAAGAAATTCTAAACTTTTGCTACCGTGGCAACGCAAGCGATAGTATCGAGGCTATGCAAGATAGGCTAATGCTGCTTTATAAAGAAGCGATGAAAGAATTTTTAGGCGAAGAAATTACTTATATAAGCGATGAGCAAATCAACGAACAATTCAGCGATTTTAAACGCCAAAAAATCAAAGCCAAACACCTAAAAGAACAAATGCAAGAGTTTATCCGCCAGCTCAAATTCTACTCACACAGCGATTTTAGCTTTTTAGAAGTGCATAATAAAGAGCTTTTTTTACAAAACGGCGAAGTGCTAAAAGCCGTTGTCAAGCTTTTTGAAAAGCTTAAACTCACGCAAAATAAAACCAACCAACTCTTAGGCAATCTCTTTGAGCTATTTTTGCAAAAAGGTATGAAGCAAGATGAAGGGCAGTTTTTCACGCCTATGCCAATTTGCGAGTTTATCATCCACTCTTTGCCGCTTGAAACTATGCTTGAAAAAGGCACGCCAAAGGTGATTGATTATGCTTGCGGAGCGGGGCATTTTTTAAACACTTACGCAAATATACTCACGCAAATTTTGCCAAATGACGAGCAAAAGCAAGAGCGTTTAGACGAGCTTTTTAGCCACATTTACGGCATAGAAAAAGAATACCGCCTAAGCAAGGTCGCAAAAGTCGCCGCCGCTATGTTTTCGCAAGAAAAAATCAACATCACCTACGCCGATGCGCTTGACTTTGCTAAATTTACGCACAAAGATTTTGATTTGCTCATTTCAAATCCGCCCTATTCTGTCAAAGGCTTTGCTAATACACTAAACAAAAGCGCTTATGCTAAATTTGAGCTAAAAGATAAAGTAAGCGATTTAGACAGCTTTAACGCCATTGAATGCTTTTTTATCGAACGGGCAAATTCGCTTTTAGCAAGTAACGCAAAACTTGCCATAGTCCTGCCTAGCTCTATTTTAAACAAAGGCGGGATTTACGAAAGCACGCGCGAGATTATCTTGCGAAATTTTGACATTATCGCCATTGTCGAGCTAGGAAGTGCTACATTTGGCGCAACAGGCACAAACACAATCATTCTTTTTGCGAATAAGCGCGAAACTTACGCTAGTTCGCAAGACTCGCAAAGCTATTTAAATTTAAAAGACAACATAGAAGAGTCTTTAAGCTTTGACAATGTTTATCTAAACGCCTTTTTGCGTGAGTATTGCGAGTTTATGGGTTACAACCAAGCGGATTTTGGCGAGTTTTTAAACGGCAAAATCAACACAACCCTAGCCAAAACCCAAGAATTTAGCGAGTATGAAAAGGCGTTTTTAAGCTCAAGCGAGTATGCAAATTTACTAAAAACCAAAGCCTACAAAGACGCCCAAAACCAAGTAGGAAAAGACGCCTTAAAACAGGCAACCTTTTTAAAATTTGCCCTTGAAATCGAAAAAGACAAATTGCTTCATTTTGCTCTAAATCACAAAACCGAAGTGTTAATCGTCAAATCCCCAAGCGACTTAAAAGAGCAAAAGAAATTTTTAGGCTATGAGTGGAGCAACCGCAAAGGCGATGAGGGCTTAAAAGAACTACACAACCCCTACCAAAGCCAGCTTTTTGACAGAGAAAATCCACACAACGAAACAAAAATCAATGTTTTAATTAAAAATGCGTTTTTAAACAACACAAATCAAATCCCACAAGAGCTAGAAAAACACGCCTTTAAAGCAAGGCTTGTGGAGATGCTTGACTTTTCAAGGGCTGAGTTTAACAAAGCCATCACGCTTAATCCTGCCACCTCATCAAGCAAAACAAACCACGCAAATCCTTTTGAAAATTCTAAATTTGAGTTAGTAAGACTTGGTGAAGCTTTAAAAAGTCAAGGTAAGGGCAAACGCCCAGCTTCATTTGCAAATCCAAGCGGTATTTATCCTTTTATCAAAAGCTCTAAAATTATAGAAAAATGCAACGAGGCAGACTTTGATACGGAGGCTTTGATTATCGGTGATGGTGGTGGAGCAAATATTCACTATTTAAATGGAAAATTTTCAAGCTCTGACCACACTTATATTTTTACAAGCGATAAAGAAGATATTTACTTGAAATTTTTCTATGAAGTAATTAACGCTAATTTAGAAATTTTAGAGGTTGGCTTTAAAGGTATTGCTTTAAAAAATATTTCAAAAACTTTTATAGAAAATATCCAAATCCCTAAACCGCCACTTGAAATTCAAAAACAAATCGTAAGCGAATGCGAAATGGTAGAAAAACAAAACGGCGCGTTAAACAAGGCTAAGCAGTGCTTAAAAGAGTTAATCAAAGCCATTTTAGCACAAACAGGCATCAGCGAAGATGAAACGCAAGAGCCTACAAGCCTTTTAAACACACTTTTAGAATTTCAAAGCACCTTTAAAGCCCTTTCTTTAAATTTCAAATTTGATTTAAACGCTTTGCAAAAAGATTTAAACGCCTTGCCACACCCACCACAACAAGGCTGGGAGAGAGTCGCCATTTCGCAAATTGCAGAAAAATTACTAGCAGGTGGTGATAAGCCAAAAGTATTTTCAGAAACAAAAACACAAGAATGCTTTATTCCTATTTATGCTAATGCAATAGAAAAACAAGGACTTTATGGTTATACAAATAAGCCCACAATTACGCAAAATGCTGTAACTATTTCAGCAAGAGGCACAATAGGATATGCTGTTGCAAGATTTGAGCCTTTTTATCCTATTGTGAGATTGATTGTTTTAATTCCAAACAGAAATTCAAATTTAAAATTTTTAGAATTAGTCCTTAATAATAATAAAATCGAGCAAAGCGGAGTAAATATCCCACAGCTTACTTTACCGCAATTTTCTAATTTTAAAATCCCACTACCGCCTTTAAAAGAGCAAGAAAAAATCAGCTCTTGCATAGAAAAGCTTGAAACTCAAATTTCGCATTTAAATTCAATGTTGCTAAATTTAGAAACTCAAAAAACACACATTATAGAAAGACATTTGTTTTAAATTCTATGAAAAGGACAAGCCGCAAAGCTCATCGTAAGTGTAAAAACAAATCAAGTGAGAAAATTCAAGAAGTCAAAGAACTATGCGAACAACGCACCAAAAGACTTAAAAGTTTTATATGGCACAGATTTTAATTTATCTATCAAACGCAACTTAAAGTATAAAATTTTCGCTATAATTTGCCCTATGAAAAAAGCAAAAAAACAAAAAACCATACTTTTTGATTTAGACGGCACGCTTATAGACGGCACTCAGGCGATTTTAGAGGCTTTTGAAGTGGCTTTGCAAGGCACGCAGGCGCACTTTGATGATGAGCGCATAAAGGCTATGATAGGCTTTCCGCTTGACATAATGTTTGCAAATTTGGGCTTTGTGGGCGAGCAAATTGCTGAGCGCATAGCAGCTTACAAGGCGCATTATTTGCAAATTTATCTTGCTCAAACCACGCTTTTACCGCTTGTTAAAGAGGCTTTGAGTGTGGCGCGAGATTTTGCGGATTTAGCAGTAGTAACTACAAAAGGCACGGCGTCCAGCAAGGCTATTTTGCGTAATTTAGGCGTTTTGCACCTTTTTAATGCTGTGGTTGGCAGGGACGATGTGAGCGAGCCAAAGCCAAGTGCTGAGCCTATTTTAAAGGCTTTGACGCTTTTAAATAAGGACAAAGCCGATGCCTTTATGGTTGGTGATACGCATTTAGACATAAAGGCGGCGCAAAATGCTAAAATTTCGTGCATAGGGCTAACCTGTGGCTATGAAAGCGAGCAAAATTTAGCAAAATACGGCGTTTTACTCAAAGCAAATGCTTATGAAGCGGTAGAGTTTATCAAAAATTTATAAATTTTAGCTCAAAAGCCTGAATTTTTCGCACCGCAAAAGCCCACAAATCGCCCTTTTAGCGAAAATTTGAAATTTTTTAGCAAAATTAACACAAAATTTAAGAATTTTACACTATAATTTTGCTTTTGATACTTTCACAGCGATTTACTCTAACTTTGTGGATTCATAGCTCAGTTGGTTAGAGCAACCGGCTCATAACCGGTTGGTCGCAGGTTCGAGTCCTGCTGAATCCACCACTTTTTAACACTCTTCTACGCTTATTTTGTAGGCTTTGCACTTGCTTTGTTGGTTTTGTTTTTGCTTTGTTTGCGAGTGCAAATTTAAGGGCAAACTTAACCTTTGTTAAGCTAAAAGCGCACAAATTTAGCTAGAATTTAGCCCAAATTCACACAAAAAGGACGAAAATGCAAGTTATTACTTGGCAAAATGCTGAATTTAGCGGCGAAAATGTCGTTGTGAGCGTGCTTGCGCAAAATGAAAGCGCGAAAGAAATCCAAATCCTAATGCCTAAAAACAGCCAAATGAAAGAGCATAAAGCTCCCTTTGATATTAGCGTGCAGTTGCTTCGCGGAGAACTTGAATTTAGCGTGGCTAGCGAAAAGATAGTGCTTAAAGAGCTTGATATGGTATGCCTTAAAGCAAACGAGCCACATTCTTTGCGGGCTTTGCAAAACTCCATAGTGCGTTTATCCTTAGCCCAAGCTGACTCAGCAAAGCGCGTGCAAGGCGTGCTGAAACGCAACCCTTGATAAATTCAGCATTTGCGCCTTTGTTAAATTTACCGCCCAAACAAACGCTTACGGGCAAATTTATGCTTTGATTTAAATTTTGCGCCCAAATCATTAGCCCGTTTTGCCACGCTTAAACGCTTGTTTGTGGGCTTTGCTTTTGATTAAGAATTTTTCTTTATAATCGCTTTCATTAAGATACGAAAGGGGCAAAATGCGAAGTGTGAGAATAGTGCTAGATGAGGAAAAGATTTTGCGTGAGGGCAAATATAAGCTTGATGAGCTTTATGCCTACCTTGATGAGATAGCAAAAGAAGCAAAGCTCGTTAAACAAGATAAATGCAATTACCTTTCAAGTGGCGATAAAAACGACTTGGCGCGTGTAGGCATTTTTACGATTAACAATGCCATAGAAAATGAAGCTATTACAAAAAATGTCAAAGAATGGTTTTGGCTTATAGATGGCAAGCCATATATCAATATCATTGAAGATTTAAAAGGTAAAGATGTGGGTGTTTGGGAATGAGCAAAAAACACAGGCTTTATCAAACACAGAGTAAAGAGTGGTGATGAAAAATTTAAGCAAAAGCGTGAATTTAAGCCCCAAAAGTGCAAATTCAAGTCCAAAAAGCGTGAATTTTAAAGGCATTTTATGACGAAATTTAAGGAATTCAGCAAAAAGCCCATTGTCATCAAAATCGCCGCAAGGCTCATTTGGCTGGCGCAATGGGCGCTGTTTTTAAGCTGCCGCAAGATTTATGAGGGACACCCGCTTGAAAAGCCTTGCGTGCTGCTTTTTTTTCACGGACGGCTGATGCTGATGCCCTTTGTGTTTAGGAAATTTTGGTATGGCAAAAAGCGGGCTTTTGTGATGATTTCTCAGCACGAAGATGGGGAGATTATCGCGCAAAATATCGAAAATTTCAGCATAGACACCATAAGAGGCAGCACCTTTAAGGGAGCGCGCGAGGCTATAAGGCAGGCTTTTCGCGCACTTGATGGGGGCGATGATGTAGTGATAACGCCTGATGGACCGCGCGGACCTTACCGCTCTATTTCTGATGGTTCTGTGAGTATTGCTCAGAAAAAAGATGTGCCGATTTTGCTTTTAAACTATGAAGCGAGCCGCTTTTGGGAATTTAAAAGCTGGGACAAAATGATACTGCCAAAGCCTTTTAGCACCATAAAATACCGCATTTCAGCGCCTATTAGCGTAAAAAATTTAGAGAAAAACGAAGCAAAGGCAAAAATCCAAGAAAATTTTGCTATCATTTCAAAGTTAGATAGTTTTAAAAAGGAATGAAATGTTTTTGAGAAACTTTGTCGCTCAGCTTCTCATCTGTGTGATTTTTGAGGACAACAAGCACGCCGTTCGCGCACGCAGCATTCGCGGCGATAAAGTCGTCAAAACCTACGAAAAAAGCTTTGAGGACAAAAAAAAGCTCTTGCAATATGTGGATAATTTGAGCCAAAATTTTCAAATTTATTATATCGGTGCTTTTTTTGACGCTAGCGAGCAAGCACTTGTGCCTGTTTTGGGTGCGGGCGAGCTTGGGAAATTTGGCATTGACAGCAAGCAAACGCAAAGTTTAACACTTTTAAACGCTCAAATTTGCGCTCCAAAGCCTAGCGTTAGGGAGTATAAAAGGCTTTTTGAGGACTATGGCGAGCTTGATTTGCTTTTTTCGCCCTTTATGCTGCTTTATCATTGTATCAACACCAAAACCAAGCTCAAAAAAGACAAAAACACGCTCTTTGTCTTTCGCCACTCTATCTACCTTGCGCTGATGATTTGCGAAAACAAGCGCATAAGTTTTGGTAAATTTTATGATTTGAGCACGCAAAACATAGTCAATTTAGACGAGGATTCAATCAGCCTTGATGAAATGCCAGATGCTGAGGTAGGCGAGGAAGTAGCGGGCTTGATACGAGAAGACGCTAGCGAAAATGCCCCACAAAATGCGCCCGCAAACGCTGATGAAGCAGCCCAAAACGCCCCAAATGAAAGATATATCGCAAATTCAGCTATGGATTTGAGTAATTTCGGCAGCGATATGGATATGTGTTCTTGTATATTTGGCGGGGTGCAGGAATTTTACACGAATTCTTTATATGAAGCTAAATTTATCGATGAAGTGGTGTTTTTTGACAACTCAGACATTAGCCAAGCGGTGCTTGACTACATAGAGGGCGAGATTTTCATCAAGCCAGAAGTCGTTAAAATCGACACTTTCAACCTAATGAACGAGCTAATGCGTAAGGAGCTTGAAATATGACTTATAGCTTTGTCCGTCCGCGTATCAAGCCGCTTGTAAGCCTTTTTACGAAAATTTGGGTGCTGTTTTTTGCTGTGTGTTTGGGCGTGATTTTTACGATTTATTCTTTTGCAAATGCTCGTGTGATGTCGATGAGAGCGCAGGTTGAAAACAAAAAGCTCGAAGCTGTGGCTTTGCAAGAGGGCATTGCGCAAAATGACGCCCTTTTTGAGCTGCTTACGCAAAGAAAGGATTTGTCTTTAAGCATTACGGGCGAACGCGGCTCAAACGAGCAGATTGAAAAGGTGATGAAAAACCTGCTTGGCTTTGTGATAGACTCAAATTCCATTCGCCTTGAACACCTGTATATGGACAAAAAAAAGTTAGAGCTTAAAGGCATCACGCCCACGCGCGAAATTTTTTCTTTGCTTATCCAAACGCCCTTAAAAAGTATCTTTGACAAGAGTGAAGTGAGCTTTTATCCGCTGGCAAATGGCTGGCTTAAATTCACAAGTATCAACACCATAGAGGAAAACAATGAACGATAGAAGTTTAGAGCAAATCAATATCACCAAGCTTGTGCTTTACAGCCTACTTTTCATCTGCTTGTGCGGAGGCTTGATAATGTTTTTGATAATGCCGATTTTGCAGGATTACAAAAGCTCTATGGCTGAACTTAGCTCGCAAAATGGCATAAATTACGCCGTCAATGAGAGCTTTCAAGAGAGTTTAGAGCGCGTGCAAGGGCTTGAAAAGGACAACAAAGAGCTTTTGACTCAGTTTGATGCAGACTTTAACAAGACACATTTAGTGGGCTTTTTGGAGAATTATTTTTTCGAGCCTGCTTTAAGCGAAATCAAGCACAAAAAAAAGCCTGAGTATTTGCTTGGCGAGTTTAATGTAAGTGCCGTGATGGATAATCCTAAAATTTTTTATCGTTTTATCGAAGATTTAAAGGGCTATCAAAGCCTTATCAAGCTTGAAACGCCCATTGACTTGCATTCGCGTGATGATGGAGAAATTGACATAAAATTCATCATTAAGGTTTTTTCATCGCGCTTTTAAGGGCGAATTTGCAGGATTTTTAATGGACTTTTGGCAAAATATCTACTCAAATTTCAATGTCGTTGCCTTTACCATAGGCGGTTTTAAGGTGCATTGGTATAGCTTAATGTATGTTACAGCCCTTTTGCTCGCACTTTTCATCGCTAAAATTTTCGTAAAGCGCGATAAAATAGACATTAGCGACAAAATGCTTGACAGCTATTTCCTTTGGGTAGAACTTGGCGTGATATTAGGCGCGCGCATAGGCTATATACTCATTTATGACACGCACACGGCTTGGTATTTGGCGCGTCCGTGGCAGATTTTCAACCCCTTTGACATAAATGGCAACTTTGTCGGCATTCGCGGAATGAGCTATCACGGCGCTGTGGTGGGCTTTTTGCTTGCTACCATACTTTTTTGCAAATTCTACAAGCAAAATATATGGCGCTATCTTGATTTAGTCGGCATCAGCGTGCCTTTGGCTTACACTTTTGGGCGCATAGGCAACTTTTTAAACCAAGAACTTTTCGGGCGCGAAACGGATATGCCGTGGGGGATTTATGCAGGCGGCGCACTTCGCCATCCTTCGCAACTTTATGAAGCCTTTTTGGAGGGCGTTTTAGTGTTTTTTGTGGTGTTTTTCGCCCGTAAATTCAAGCATTTTGAAGGGCAACTCATCGTGGTGTATCTCATCAGCTATGCCTTAGCTCGTTTTGTGTGTGAATTTTTCAGAGAACCAGACTTTCAACTCGGCTTTGTCGCCCTAAATTTCACTATGGGGCAGATTTTAAGCCTGATAATGCTCGCAGGCGCCGTGCTTTTGTGGCTTTATCTTAAAAAAGCAAGCAAGACGCATTGACACGCCTTTTGCGCGCCGTAATACCGCAAATTCACATAAATTTAAGCAAAATTCCGCTCATCATCAACGCCCTTGCCAAAGGAATTTTGCAAAAAGCTGAATTTGTTACTTTTTTACTTTTTTCTCAATTTTTTTGAAATTTAATTGAAATTTAATGATATTTAAATTATAATATGCCTACGAAATTACAAATTTTTCACAAGGAGTAACGATGAGTCAGCTTATCGAAGGTTTTTTAGGGCGAAGCATCGAGGGTAAAAAGAGCAAAATGCCAGCGCGTCTTGATTTTATCCAAAGTGCTACGGGACTTTTTCTCGGGCTTTTTATGTGGTTGCATATGTTTTTTGTATCCACGATTTTAGTCAGCGAGGAATTTTTCAACTCAGTGGTTCATTTTTTGGAGCTACGATTTGTCTATGACAATCCGATTATGAGCTATATCACTTCGTTTCTAGCCGCCTGTGTGCTGATGATTTTTATCATTCACGCGGGGCTTGCGATGCGTAAATTTCCTATCAATTTTAGGCAGTTCCAAATTTTACGCACTCACACAAAGATGATAAAGCACGAAGACACGACTTTGTGGTGGGTGCAAGCATTCACGGGCTTTGTAATGTTCTTTTTAGGCTCAGCTCATCTCATCATCATCATCACAAACGCCGACAAAATCAGCGGTGCGATGAGTGCGGACAGGGTTATCAACCACTTTATGTGGGCGTTTTATATCGTGTTGCTTATCTGCGTGGAGCTACACGGCAGCGTGGGACTTTACCGCCTTTGCGTGAAATGGGGTTGGTTTGAGGGCAAAGACGCCAAAGCAAGCCGCAAAAAACTCAAAACAGCTAAATGGGTAATCAGCGTGTTTTTCCTAGCACTTGGCGCACTGAGCCTTGCTGCTTTCATCAAAATCGGCTTATCAGCCTAAATTTAAGGATATGGAGTAAGATATGAATATACAATACAGCGATGCCTTAGTAGTAGGCGGTGGTTTAGCGGGTTTAAGAGCGGCGATTGAAGTGGCAAAAAGCGGACAAAGCGTAACGCTTTTAAGTATTTGTCCTGTAAAACGCTCACACTCAGCAGCCGTGCAAGGCGGTATGCAAGCAAGCCTTGCTAATAGCGTTAAGGGCGAGGGAGACAACGAAGATGTGCATTTTGCCGACACGGTAAAAGGCTCTGACTGGGGTTGCGACCAAGAAGTAGCAAGAATGTTTGCCCAAACTGCACCAAAGGCGGTTAGAGAGCTTGCGGCGTGGGGCGTGCCTTGGACTAGGGTTACCAAAGGACCTAGAAGCGTTGTCATCAACGCTGAGCGCACCACGATAGAAGAAAAAGAAAGCGCACACGGACTAATCAACGCTCGCGATTTTGGTGGCACGAAAAAATGGCGAACCTGTTTCATCGCCGATGCGACAGGGCATTGTATGCTTTATGGCGTGGCAAATGAAGCCATCAAAAATCAAGTTAAAATCATCGACAGAATGGAAGCCGTGCGCGTAATGCACGATGGCAAACGCTGCTTGGGCGTGATTGCAAGAGACTTGACAAACGGACAGCTCATCGCCTTTGTTGCTCGTGGCACGATGATAGCCACAGGCGGTTATGGTAGAGTGTATAAACAAACCACAAACGCCGTGATTTGCGAGGGAACGGGCGCAGCCATAGCCCTTGAAACAGGACTTTGTCGCCTTTCAAATATGGAAGCGGTGCAGTTTCACCCAACCCCTATCGTGCCAAGTGGCATTTTGCTGACTGAGGGTTGTCGAGGGGATGGCGGAATTTTACGCGATGTTGATGGCTACCGCTTTATGCCTGATTATGAGCCAGAGAAAAAAGAGCTTGCAAGCCGCGATGTCGTAAGCCGCAGAATGATGGAGCATATCCGCAAGGGCAAGGGCGTAAAAAGCCCTTATGGAGACCATTTATGGCTTGACATTTCGATTTTAGGGCGAGCGCACATTGAAAAGAATTTACGCGATGTGCAAGACATTTGCAAAACTTTCAACGGCATAGACCCTGCTGATGAGGGCGAAAAGGGCTGGGCGCCTGTGCTACCTATGCAGCATTATTGTATGGGCGGCATTCGCACCAAGCCAAACGGCGAAAGTCAGTGGCTAAACGGGCTTTTTGCTTGTGGCGAAGCTGCGTGCTGGGATATGCACGGCTTTAACCGCTTAGGCGGAAATTCCTGCGCTGAAACTGTCGTGGCTGGTATGATAGTGGGCGATTATTTTGCCGAGTATTGCAAAAACAACGGCGAGAAAATCGACACAAATTTAGTCAAAAAATATCTCTCACAAGAGTATGATTATCTTAAAAGCCTTGTCAGCAAGACAGGCAAGCACAATGTCTTTGACATTAAAAACAAGATGAAAGAGCTTATGTGGGAAAAAGTGGCGATTTTTAGGACGGGCAAAACCCTGCAAGAAGCCGTTGATGAGCTTGAAACCCTTTACAAAGAGTCTCTTGATGTCAAGGTGCATTGCAAGGAGCTTGATTGCGCTAACCCCGAGTTAGAGGAGGCTTACCGCGTGCCAAGAATGCTTAAAGTCGCACTTTGCGTAGCCAAAGGCGCGCTACTTCGCACAGAAAGCCGTGGGGCGCATTATAGAGAGGATTATCCAAAACGCGATGATGAAAAGTGGATGAAACGCACCAACACCTTTTGGGTAGAGGGCGAAACTTCGCCACAAGTGGAGTATGAGGAGCTTGACATTATGAAAATGGAAATGCCCCCAGCATTCCGCGGATACGGCGCCAAAGGCAATATCATCGAAAATCCGCTCAGCGCCAAACGCCAAGCTGAGGTTGATGAAATCACAGCCAAAATGCAACAAGAGGGCAAAAACCGCTATGAAATTCAAGACGCGCTAATGCACTATGAGTTGCAAGCCAAATACAAAGCCCCAAATCAAAGAACAGGAGTTGATTATGAGTAGAAAACTAACGATTAAGGCGTTTAAATACAACCCTTTAAGCAAAATTTCAAAGCCGTATTTTGCTACTTATGAGCTTGAAGAAACGCCCTTTATGACGGTGTTTGTGTGTCTTACTCAAATTCGCGAGAAATTTGATGCGGATTTGAGCTTTGACTTTGTTTGTCGGGCGGGCATTTGCGGAAGTTGCGCGATGATGATAAACGGCACGCCAAAACTTGCTTGCAAAACGCTCACAAAGGACTACAAAGACGGCGTTATCGAGCTTATGCCCTTATCTGCGTTTAGGCATATCAAGGATTTGAGTGTCAATACAGGCGAGTGGTTTGAGGGTATGTGCAAGCGCGTTGAAAGCTGGGTGCATAACGAAAAAGAAGTTGATATAAGCAAACTTGAAGAAAAAATCGAGCCAGCCGTGGCTGATGAAACCTTTGAGCTTGACAGGTGCATAGAGTGCGGCATTTGCCTTGCAAGCTGCGCTACCAAGCTAATGCGCCCAAATTTCATCGGCGCGACAGGGCTTTTGCGCACGGCTCGCTACTTGCAAGACCCGCACGACCACAGAAGCGTGGAGGATTTTTACGAGCTTGTGGGCGATGATGATGGCGTTTTTGGCTGTATGAGCTTGCTTGCTTGCGAGGACAACTGCCCAAAAGAGCTGCCTTTGCAAAGCAAAATCGCCTATATGAGAAGACAACTTGTCGCTCAAAAATGCAAGCAGTAGCATTTAGCGCACAAAATTCAAGGCTTTTTAAAAAGCCTTGAATTTCTTAAAAGTTTGTTTTAAAGTTTTTTTTAAACTCATTTTAAAAAACTTGTCTCAAAGTTTATTTGCAAATTTTATTTCAAAAACTTGTTTTAAAAAATTTACCTTGAAAACTCATTTCAAAAATTCATTAAAAATCTCATTTTAAAAGCGCAAAAATTCAAGCAAAAGCCTAAATTTTTGATTTTTATTGATGGTATTGTGCTAAACTCACAAGAGTAAAGTTATGGCGTTAAATTCACGCCTTTGCCACATTAAGGAAGCACGATGAAATTCATCATTCAGCTTGTCATCGCTCACAAATTCAAGGTTTTGGCGTTTTTGCTTTTAAGCGTGGCTACGAGTTTGCTCGGCGTTGGCACTTTGGCTTTTATTAACGAATATTTGCTTAAAAGTGGCGATGAAAAGGGCATTTACATAGCTTATTTTGCCGCCCTTTTGCTTACCTTTTTCGCCTGTTCGCTTTTTGTGGAGATTTCGTTGGCGCGTTTTGGGCAAAATTTCATCTTTAAAATGCAAAAAAGGCTCGTCAAACAAATCCTTGACACGCCATTTTTAAAGATAGAGCAAATCACCAAAGCAAAGCTACTTGCAAGCCTTAACAACGATGTGCGTATCATATCTTTCGGGCTTTTGCGCTTTCCAGACTTTATCCAGTCCCTGATTCTCATCATCGCAAGCTCGTTTTATCTTTATCTTTTATCGCCTAAAATTTTCCTTTTTTGCTCGGTTTTTATTGCGCTTTTGTTTCTTGTGGATTATCGCTTTTTGATGAAGGATTATCAGTATTTTAGAAAATCGCGCGAAATAGATGATGCCTTGCAAAAAGACTATGAAAATATCATTGATGGGCGCAAAGAGCTAGCTTTAAACGCTTATAGGGCTAAGCTTTATTATGAGAATGAATTTGAAAAACACGCAAAGGGCAAGCGCGACACAAATGTGATGGGCGCGCTTTTTCAAAGCCTATCAAGCAACTTCACAAATGTAGGCTTTTTAGCCCTTGTTGGCTTTGAATTCTACCTTTCCTTGCGCTTTGGCTGGGCGAGTTTAGAAAGTGCCACAACCATCGCCATCGCCATACTCTTTTTGCGCACGCCGCTGATGGGCGTCATAGACACGATTCCCACACTTTTAATGGCAAAGGTTTCTTTGGATAAAATCGAAAATTTAGCGCTCAGCGAGCATAAGGGCGAATTTGAGCTTGTTAAAGCGCCCAAAATTTGGCACTTGGTGCGCTTTGACAAAGTCAGCTTTCATTATGATAGCAAGTTTTCGCTCGCACCAACAAGCCTTGAAATCCACAAGGGCGAGCTTGTCTTTCTCATCGGCAAAAACGGCAGTGGTAAATCCACATTTTCCTTGCTCTTGTGCGCTCTCATCGCCCCAAGTAGCGGGACGATTTACTTGGACGAAACGCCCATAAATGAGCGTAACAAAGCGCAGTATCGCTCTTTAATCACCGCAATTTTTAGCGATTTTCATCTTTTCACGCAAGCTATTTCCGATGAGGGCTTAGCTAGCGAAGCTAAAATCGCAAGCTGGCTCGAAATTTTAGAGCTTTCACAAAAAACACAAGTCATAAACGGACAAATCACCACGACAAAACTTTCCACAGGGCAGAGAAAACGGCTTGCTATGCTGATAGCCTTGCTTGAAGAGCGGGATATTTTAGTTTTGGACGAGTTTGCCGCCGACCAAGACCCGATTTTTCGGCGATTTTTTTACACCAAACTTTTGCCGCTACTCAAAAAACAAGGCAAAACAATCCTTGCCATAAGCCACGATGAGAAGTATTTTGATATGGCGGACAGGATTTTGCTCGCGCAAGATGGCGTGATACAAGAGCTAAAAGCCCAAAACGGCGAGAGTATGAAGGATTTAGCCAAAAATTTAGTGGAGAGATTTTAAATTTATCTTTAAAAAACAAATTTAAAGCCTTATTTATGCGGATTTTTGCTACGGCTACGATTTGCAACCCGCTTGGTCGTCTTTTAGAAAGGTTCAAAATGACAAAATTTTAGGCTTTTACTTGAATTTTTGCAACTTGTTATGCAAATCAGCCCTTATTTTACACACGATGACAAAAAAATACAAAAATTCACAAAATTTTCATCTCATTTTGTCGCTCAAATTCAAGCGAGCTTTCCAACCTTTCGCAAATAAAACTCATAAAAGTTTAGCCACTTTCACTAAACTTTTATGAAATTTTTTTCGCAAGGTATTGACAAATTAAATTTTTTTGTCTATAATGTCGTTTCATTTCACATTTAAAAATGTTAGTTTAACAGAAAGGACAACAAATGAATTTTCAACCCTTAGGCAAACGAGTTTTAGCAAAACGCGTTGAGGACACCAAGACAACGGCTTCTGGCATTATCATACCCGATAACGCCAAAGAAAAGCCCTTAATGGGCGAGGTAGTCGCCATCAGCAAAGAGATAAGCGAGCTGAAAAACGGCGATAAGATTTTGTTCGCTAAATACGGCGGCACAGAGGTGAAACTAGGCAATGATGAATTTCTAGTTTTAAACATAGACGATATTTTAGGTATCGTAAAATAAGAAAGGACAAAAAATGGCAAAGGAAATCATTTTTTCAGACGAGGCAAGAAACAAACTTTACGAGGGCGTTAAAAAACTCAATGACGCTGTAAAGGTTACAATGGGACCACGCGGGCGCAATGTGCTTATACAAAAGAGCTTTGGCGCTCCTACCATCACAAAAGACGGCGTGAGCGTGGCTAAGGAAATCGAGCTTAAAGACAGCCTTGAAAATATGGGCGCAGCACTCGTGCGTGAAGTGGCGAGCAAAACAGCAGACCAAGCAGGAGACGGCACGACAACAGCTACTATTTTGGCGCACGCGATTTTCAAAGAGGGCTTACGCAACATTACAGCAGGCGCAAATCCTATCGAGGTTAAGCGAGGTATGGATAAAGCGTGCGAGGCGATTATCGCTGAGCTTAAAAAGCTTGCAAATGCGGTAAAGGATAAAAAAGAAATCGCCCAAGTTGCGACTATATCGGCAAATTCTGACGAAAAAATCGGCGCACTCATCGCTGATGCTATGGAAAAGGTTGGTAAAGACGGCGTTATCACCGTTGAGGAAGCAAAAAGTATTAACGATGAGTTAAGCGTTGTGGAGGGTATGCAGTTTGACAGAGGCTATTTAAGCCCTTATTTTATCACAAATGCCGAAAAGATGATAGTGGAGCTTTCTTCGCCTTACATTTTGCTTTTTGACAAAAAAATCACAAGTTTGAAAGACTTGTTGCCGATTTTAGAGCAAATTCAAAAGACAGGAAAGCCACTTTTAATCATCGCTGAGGACATTGAGGGCGAGGCTTTGGCGACTTTGGTTGTCAATAAACTACGCGGCGTGCTTAATATCTCAGCCGTAAAAGCCCCGGGTTTTGGCGACAGGCGCAAGGCAATGCTTGAAGACATTGCGATTTTAACAGGTGGCGAGGTTATCAGCGAAGAGCTTGGCAGAACGCTTGAAAGTGCGAGCGTGCAGGATTTAGGACAGGCATCAAGCGTCATCATCGACAAGGACAACACCACCATCGTAAATGGTGCGGGCGACAAAAAAGCTATCGCGGCTCGTATCACGCAGATAAAGGCTCAAATAGCCGAAACCACAAGCGATTATGACAAAGAAAAGCTCCAAGAAAGGCTTGCAAAACTCAGCGGCGGCGTGGCTCTCATCAAGGTAGGCGCAGCAACTGAAACAGAGATGAAAGAGAAAAAAGACCGCGTTGATGATGCGTTAAGCGCGACAAAAGCAGCGGTTGAAGAGGGCATAGTTATCGGCGGTGGCGCAGCACTTATTAAGGCAAAAGCCAAAATCAAGCTTAAATTAGAAGGCGATGAGGCTATCGGCGGGGCTATCGTAGAACGCGCCCTTAAAGCGCCTTTGAGGCAAATCGCTGAAAATGCGGGCTTTGATGCGGGCGTGGTGGTGCATTCTGTTGAGACGGCAAAGGGCGAGCATCACGGCTTTGACGCGGCAAAGGGCGAGTATGTGGATATGCTAAAAGCAGGTATCGTTGATCCTGTAAAAGTAGAACGCATAGCCTTGCAAAACGCTGTGAGCGTGGCGAGTATGCTGCTTACAACCGAAGCAACCATAAGCGAAATCAAAGAAGAAAAACCCGCAATGCCCGATATGAGCGGAATGGGTGGAATGGGCGGTATGGGTGGAATGATGTAGTTTAGACTATCAAAACACCTTTTTTCGACCCTTGCAAGCTGAATTTTATGTCAGCTTGCAAGCTCGTTTTGCGTGAAAATTTGCTAAATTCACGCATTTTTGCACCTTTTGCGAGCCTAAATTTTCTCATCAAGGCTCGCCTAGTTACTTTTTATCATTGCGAGCGTAGCGACCAAGCGGCTTGCAAGGCGTAACCGCAGCAAAAAAATCCACACTTTAAAGGTGTAAATCCATACTTTAAATTTTTTGGATACTTCGCTTTCTTATGAAAGCTCAGTATGACAAGAAAATAGCCTAGTATGACAAATTTTATGACACAAAGAGCGTTTGGTATGACAAGACAAGCCAGTATGACAAGCGAAAAGAATTCAAATATAGTAAATTTAAGATGCTTTCTTTAAACATTCAAGGTTGATATGACAAAATAAAGACTTTGCAAATTTTGTTGCAAGATATAGAAAAAAATGCTACAATAAAGACAAAAATCCATTTTCAAAAGGTGCAAAACACAAATGTATATCAAAGAAATTCAAAAGTTTGAGGAAAACCGCTACAAAGCAAGAGCCTATATGAGCTATATCCTAACAAGAAATTTACCCGACAAGCTCCCGCAAATCGAGCTTTCGAGCATAAAAGTGGCTTTGGACAAGCTTGCACACGAGATAGAAGGCTTTGAAGCCTTGTATATCCTTGATAACTCGGGCAAGCAAATTGATAACAATATCAGCACGCGCAAGGACTTTTGCACGGGCAAGGGCGAGGACAGAAGCGGGCGGAGTTATTTTTACCGCGCTGTTAAGCTCAAACGCTGTGTTTTGAGCGACCCTTACCCATCAAGCCTTGACAATGAGCTTTGTGTAACGGCGTCTATGCCTATTTACAACAGCTCGGGCAAGCTAGAATTCGTAGTTTGCATAGACATAAAGCTTGCAAATATCCTTAAACTCATACAAGCGAGCAATTTTGAATTCATCTTTATGCAGTTTAGCCGCGTGGTGTATTTTTGCTTTGGGGCGGTGCTTTTTGTCATCACTTGCTTTTTGTTTCATCGCGGAATTTTAAGCCTTTTTAACCAAGAAGGCGTGAAAATTCAGCAAATGTTTGAAAGCACTATCGCCATAACGCTGGCGTTAGCGATATTTGACTTGGCTAAAACGGTGATTGAGGAAGAAGTTTTGGGGCGCAACCGCAAGGAAAAAGGCGGTATCCAAAAAACAATGGTGCGTTTTTTAGGCTCTATCATCATCGCCCTTGCCATAGAAGCCTTAATGCTCGTGTTTAAGCTCGTAACAGGCGACTTGTCGCAGATGATTTATGCGATTTATCTTATCATCGGCGTGAGCGTGTTGCTCGTGGGGCTTAGTATTTATTTGTTTGCGGTAAAATACAAATATAAAAAACAGATATTTTGAAAGATTTGCTAAATTTTTAAGAAAAAATGCTATACTTATCACTTGAATTTAAGCTAAAATGCGTTATAATGTGATATTTTGGCATTGAAAGGACGAAAGCGTGAGATTGTTGGTTGTCGATGATAGCTCTACAATGAGAAGGATTATAAGAAACACCTTGGAAAGACTCGGACACACCGATGTCGTAGAGGCAGAACACGGCGTGGAGGCTTGGGAAAAGCTGAGTGCTGATGAGAGTATAAAGGTTGTCATCACGGACTGGAATATGCCCGAGATGAACGGACTTGATTTGGTGAAAAAGATTCGCGCCGAAAAAAAGTATGAGGATATGCCCATCATTATGGTAACGACTGAGGGCGGCAAGGCTGAGGTTATCACCGCGCTTAAAGCTGGGGTAAATAACTACATAGTAAAGCCCTTTACACCGCAAGTTTTGAAAGAAAAGCTCGAAGATGTGCTTGGAATCGCGCCCGGCACGACACCAGCGGCTGAGTAAAGCAGGGTTATGCAAGATTCTTACAACGAATTTTTTTTTCAAGTCGATAAGCCTTATAACCCTTTGTTTATCGACTTTGTGCTGTCTTTGGGCGTGGAGGCTGTGGAGGAAAAAAATGGCGGCGTTTTCGTGCGCTCAAATGATGATTTAAGCACTATCGCTTGGGCTGTGGATAAATTCGGCGCAAGCTTAGCAAAGCACCAAAATGTTACGCTCAACCTACGCACAAATTTAAGCCAAAAGCCAAACAAAGACTGGATAAAAGAGTATCAAAAAGGCGTTGCGCCCTTGCAAATAGGGGACTTTTACATACATAGTTCGTGGCAAAAGCCAAATTTGCGCGCTATAAATGTGCAAATCGACCCTGCACTTGCCTTTGGCTCGGGACACCACGAAAGCACGCACTCGTGCATAGAGCTTTTGCAAGCCTTTGCTAAAAGCGGCGACAAAGCCCTTGATATAGGCTGTGGAAGCGGAATTTTAAGCATTATTTTAGCTAAAATGGGCTGCGAAGTGAGTGCTTGCGATACCGATGAAATAGCCGTTTCAAGCACGCTCTCAAACGCAAAACTCAACCAAATAGCACTTAAAGAGCTATGGCAAGGCTCGGTAAATCAAACAAAAGCCCTTTATGACATAGTTGTCGCAAATTTAGTCGGCGACATTATCCTAACTCTCGCGTTTGATTTAAAGGCAAGAGTAAAAAAAGGCGGATATTTGGTGCTTGCGGGCATTTTAGACAAATACAAGGCGCGAATTCAGCGTGAATTTAAAGAGTTTAAACAAATCAAACAAAGCCAAACAAACGAATGGCTAAGTTTTGTGTATCAAAAGGAAAACAAATGAACAACAACCCAAACCAACAAGGTGGCAACAATATGCCCCCAAACAACAACAATTTTTTCAACAAAAACCCTATTTTAATCTTTGCGGTTTTTGCTATCATAGCGATTTTGCTCTTTCGTAGCTTTAACGACAGCCCAACAAGTCTTGCTTCAAACGCTTTAAGCTCCGAGCCAAGCCGCAACATAGCTTACTCTGAGCTTAAAAAACTCATCGAAAGCAACCAAATAGCCCGCGTGGATATAGGACAAACAACCATTCGCGCTATATCCAAACAAAACGCCGTCTTTACCACGCAAAAGGTGAGCAACGACCCTGGGCTTATCGCTTTGCTCGATGAAAAGGGCATTGTGTATGATGGGCGTCCGACAGAGCGCAACTGGTTTTTGGATATGATTTTTTCGTGGGTGCTGCCTGTGTTTATTTTCTTTGGAATTTGGATGTTTTTAGCTTCGCGTATGCAGCGCAATATGGGAAGCTCGATTTTAGGTATGGGTTCAAGCGGCAGGCTCGTCAATAGCGAAAAGCCAAAGGTTAAATTTGGCGATGTGGCTGGGGTTGAAGAAGCAAAAGAAGAAGTTAAAGAAATCGTTGATTTTCTCAAATACCCCGAACGCTACATAAATTTAGGCGCGAAAATTCCAAAAGGACTTTTGCTCGTAGGACCCCCTGGCACGGGCAAGACGCTTTTAGCCAAAGCCGTAGCAGGCGAGGCTGATGTGCCGTTTTTTAGTGTCTCTGGCTCATCTTTTATCGAAATGTTTGTGGGCGTGGGCGCGAGCCGTGTGCGGGATTTGTTTGAAAAGGCGAAAAAAGAAGCCCCCGCTATCGTTTTCATCGATGAAATCGATGCTATCGGCAAAAGCCGTGCGGCTGGGGCGATGATGGGCGGAAATGACGAAAGAGAGCAAACCCTAAACCAACTTTTAGCCGAAATGGACGGCTTTGGCACGGAAAGCTCGCCCGTCATCGTTTTAGCCGCGACAAACCGCCCTGAGATTTTAGACGCTGCACTTTTGCGCCCTGGGCGTTTTGACAGACAAGTGCTTGTGGATAAGCCCGATTTTAAGGGGCGCTGTGATATTTTAAGAGTGCATATGAAAGATGTGAAAATTTCGCCCGAAGTAAAGGTTGAAGATGTCGCTCGCCTTACCGCTGGGCTTGCGGGAGCAGATTTAGCAAATATCATCAACGAAGCAGCACTTTTAGCAGGGCGCGATAGCAAAAAATATGTCGAGCAAAAAGACTTAGTCGAAGCCGTAGAACGCGCTATCGCTGGGCTTGAAAAGAAATCGCGCCGCATTAACGAAAAAGAGAAAAAAATCGTTACCTACCACGAGTGTGGGCACGCGCTCATAGCAGAGACCACAAAGGGCGCGAAAAAGGTAAGCAAGGTAAGCGTTATCCCGCGCGGGCTTGCCGCACTTGGCTACACGCTCAACACGCCAGAAGAAAACAAATTTTTAATGCAAAAACACGAGCTTTTAGCCGAAGTTGATGTGCTTTTGGGCGGACGAGCGGCGGAGGAAGTTTTCATCGGCGAGATTTCAACAGGCGCGAGCAATGATTTAGAGCGCGCCACAGACATTATCAAGGCGATGATTTCTATGTATGGAATGAGCGAAATCGCTGGACTTATGGTGCTTGAAAAGCAACGCAACACCTTTTTAACAGGCGGACAGACGATAAAAGACTACTCGGAAAAAACGGCTGAGGCGTTAGATGAGTATGTCAAAGCCACGCTTGATGAGCGGTATAAAGGCGTTTTGGCGACTTTGAAACTCTACAAAGACGCCATAGAAACAATGGTTGATGCACTTTATGAGGAAGAAACTATCGAGGGCGAAAAGGTGCGACAAATCATCGCTGAATTTGAAAAGCAAAAGGGTATGAAAACGCGCCTGCAAAGCGATGAAAAAGATGAAAAAAACTTGCGCCCCAAAAAAAGCAAAAACGCAGGCGAAAATTCAGCTAAAAGCGAAGATTTAGCTCAAAATTCAAGCCCAAAGGGCGAAAAACCCGCTCGCAAAAAGAGCGATAAAAATGAAAACGACACGCAAAAAGGCTAAAAATGAAATTCTTTGCTAAGTCAAGCTATGAAATTCTGCTATTTTTCGGCGCACTTGTGCTTGTGTGGTGGGTATTTTTTGGCTTTTCTTGGCTACTTTTTGTGCTGTTTTTAGCTCTTTGCTTTTTGTGTCGCAACACGCAAAAAGCGGTGTTTTGCACCGATGAAAGGGCTATCATCGCCCCTGTTTGCGGGCGTATCGCTAACATAAGTGTGGTAAAGCACGGAGATTTAGGCGAATGCGTGCAGCTTGTCATCGAAAACGCCCTTTATAACGAGGGCATTATCCGCGCAAGCTCGAAAATGCGGATTATGAAAGTCAAGGTAAGGCACGGGCTTTTTGGCTTTGATATGGCAAATTTTTGCGAACGAGTATTGATTTTAGCGAAAAACGGCAACACAAATTTTGGCTTGCGTATCAGCGGAGGCAGCTTGGAGCGCAAGATAGGCTTGTATGAGGGCTTGGGCGAACTTGAAGCGGGCGAAGAGCTGGGATTTAGCCTAAATGCCACGCTCAGCCTGCTTTTACCAAAGGACACAAGGCTACTTGTCGGCATAGGCGATGAAATCGCAAGCTGCGCCTTGCTTGGCTATTTTAGCGCAACGCAAAAAAGCGGTGCAAAACGCCAAATTTCAGCACCAAATTCAGCCCAAAAAACTAAAATTTCAGCTAAAAATTCAAGCCAAAGCACCCAAATTTCACAAACAAAAAGTGCAAAAACAAACAAAAATTCAGCCACTAAACAAAGCAAAAATTCAGCAAGCCCAAAAACAAATTCAGCCAAAACAAAAACGCCCAAAAATTCAAAAAGCACCAAAGCGAGCTTAAAAGCCACGACAAAAACTTCCGCAAAAGCTAAAAATTCAGCCCAAAGCCCCGCAAATTCAAGTAAAGGCGCAAGATGAACGAGAACAAACCCCATTTAGCCTATATTTTGCCAAATCTTTTCACCGCAGCGAGCTGTTTTTGCGGCGTTGTCTCTATCATCTCATCGATGAACGGCAGGGCATTTAGCGCTTTGCTTTACATTTTCATCGCTCTCATCTTTGACGGACTTGACGGGCGCGTGGCAAGGCTTACCAACACGACTTCTAAATTCGGCGTGGAGTTTGACTCGCTTTCTGACCTTGTCGCCTTTGGCGTGGCGCCAGCGGTGTTTTTTTATGTGAATTTAGGATACGAATTTGGCAAAATCGGCACACTGATTAGTGGCTTTTTCGTGGTATTTGGGGCGATTCGCCTAGCCCGCTTTAATGTAACCACAGGCACTTACGAGCCTAGCGTTTTCATAGGGCTTCCCATACCCACAGCAGCCATAGTTAGCGCGGTTTATATCTACGCTTATACCCGTTACGACTTCTTTCACGGCTTTGAAGTGGCGTTTTTGCTCGTCCAGCTCGGGCTTGCCTTTTTGATGGTGAGCAACATTCGCTATCCCAGCTTTAAAAAAGTGGATTTGAGTCAAGCAAATATGCTCAAAGTGCTTGTTCTGCTCATACTTGCCTTTTCTTTGCTCTATCTTTACACGCTTGAAAGCATTTTCATCGCCGTGAGCCTTTATGTGTTTTACGGACCCCTGCGCACGATTTACACGCTACTTTGCGCTAAATTCAAAAAACGCTAAATTTTTACTCTATCGTTGTGAATTTTTTAACGGCTCACAATTGCAGCGAAATTTAAGTGTGAAATCCGCAAAGCTCACACAAACAGCTCATCTTGTCATTTTGAGCTTTCGTTAGGAAGCGAAAAATCCACGCTTTAAAGGTGCAAACTCGCACTTTAAATTCGTGGATACTTCGGCTAACGCCTCAGTATGACAAGAAATAGCAAAGTATAACAAAGACAAGTTAGTATGACAAGGAATTTTATCATTGCGAGAATTTGCAAAGCGTGAGCGTGCAAATTCGTGGCAATCCAAAGGTAAATTTGCGTTTAAATTCATAGATTGCCACGCTCGCCTTGCTCGCTCGCAATGACGACGAAACTTTGTCATTTTGAGCGAGTAAAACGAGTGAAAATCTACATTGTTATTTTAATGCGTGTTAGAGAAAGGCGACTAAGCGGGTTGCAAGGCGCAGCCGCAACAAAAAACTCAAAACATTTATCATTTTAAGCGGAGTGTATCAGCACTAAGCAAAAAATCCACGCTGAATTTTGTTTTCAATAACCCACATTCTACAAAACAAAATTCACACTCAATTCACACTTTTTTTATACAATCACCCCGTTTTTATTATCACTAAGGAGGAAAAAACGATGAATAAAAACAAGTTTTTTCGCTATCTTCACATTTATGTGAGCCTGTTTTTCTTGCCTGTGGCGCTGCTTTATGCGGTAAGTGGCGTGTCATACATTTTTGGCTTGAAAGAGGACACGGGCGCGAGCAAAATCACCTACACCGCCAGCGGCATACAGCTGCCAAAAGGCGATGAAAAGGGCGTTTTGCTCGGCATTTTAAAGGCGCAAGGTATCAAAATCCCAGCCGATACGACTTTGCGAAACGACAAAAAGAAAGGCGGCGTGAGTATGGGCGGCATTCATTACAGCGTCAATGCTAAACAAAATGGCGAGGATTTGCTCATCACCGCTACCACGCGAAGCCTTTTGGGCGACATTATCTTGCTACACAAAGATAAGGGTGGGTGGTATTTCAGTATCCTTGCTGTGGGCTTTGGCGTGAGCCTTGTGCTGCTTTATCTTTCGGGGCTGATGATAACTTTGTTTGCGAGCAAAAAAGACCGCAAATCGCAGCTTGCCGTGCTGGCACTTGGCGTTTTAGCGTGTGTGGTGCTTGGATATATGAGCGTGTAAGGGGCTTTAAAGTGTGTTTAACAAAGCCTTAAACACACTTTACACTCAATTTAGCCTTGAATTTAGCGCAAATTAACTGCGCCAAACTACTCAAAGAAAGGCTGACATTTGCACTCCGTTAGTTGATGAAAATCAAATTTTAGCCCTTTTTGTCTTAAATTGTGATAAAATTTCGCCCAAATTTGTGAATTTTTTGCAAATTTACACCAAAACGGCGCAAATTTTACGCAAATTAACTTTAAAATTTAAAGCCCAAAAGCGTGATTTCACAATGCGGAGGCGATGAGTTCGAGCGGGTTTTTAAACAAAACCCCAGCCTTTTCTTGCTCTAAGGCGTTTGAGATTTGCATTCTACACGCCGAGCATTCAGCACTCACGATTTGCGCGCCACTTGCTTTTATGTCGTGCGCTTTTTTTATGCCAACCTTCAAAGCCTTGTCAAAGTGATTTGTTTGCATACTCACGCCCCCAAAGCCACAGCACGCATTCACTTCGCTTAACTCCACGAGCTTGAAATTTGCCCCAAGCAAGGCGCGTGGCTCTTTAAAAACGCCTTGCATTTTGCGCGCGTGGCAAGGGTCGTGGTAGGTTACGCACAAGCTGCTTTTGCCCTTGCTTGCTAGAATTTGAGCTAAATTTGTGTTATCATAAAAATACTTTGTCGCCAAAAAAATCCTACTCGCCACGCTTTGAGCGCGTTTTGCCCACTCTTTTTGTCCTTGCAGTTCAAAAAAATGCTCATAATCAACATTAAGCATAGCTGAGCAAGTCGCCTCTGGCACGATGATAGCGTCTAAATTTGCAAGTTTTTTTTCAAAATACTCCACATTTTTTTTGGCTAATTTTTCAACGCTTTTAAAATCGCCCGTGAAGTATTGCGGTGCGCCACAGCAGCTTTGTTCTTTAAGCAAATCGACATTGATTTTAAGGGTTTTTGCGATGATTAAAACCGCCTCAGCCGTGCTGGTGTAAGCATAGTTTGACAAGCAACCCACAAAAAGCCCTATGGTTTTGTCCCCGCCGTTGTCGATAAAATCTGGCTTTGAGCGCAAAAAACTTTGACGAGTAAGACTCAGTAAAAATCGCCCCTTTTTCACCATAGGAAAGCTAAATCTCGCGCTCATTCCTAAATTTTTATGCAAATTTCCCTTTTCATCGACACTTGCAAGGCTATTGTCGCCTTGAATTTTAAAGGCACAGCTTTGAAAGACAAAGCCAAAACGCGCCACAAAGTCCATTACCTTGCGGTTGCCAAGCAAGAAAAACGCTAATCGTTTATACCAAGCGATTTTGTAGGTTTTTGCGAGTTCATACCGCACGCCCTCGATAGCACTATCCACGCGAAGTTTGCTCGGACAAGCCTCCACGCAGTTCGTGCATAAAAAGCAAGATTCAAAAATGTGCTTTAAATTCTTATCCATTTTTAGCTCATTTTGCTTATAAGCAGCGATTAAATCCAAAAAACCGCGCGGACTTGTCGTCTCATCGGCATTTATATCGTGTATAGTGCAAACAGGTATGCACTTACCGCACTTCACGCAAGCGTTTGTGATACTTTCATAACTCATCTTACACCGTCTTTGAAAAGACTTTTTTGTCATCGCTTAAATTTTTCATATACGCATCAAAGCACATAGCGATATTTCGTATCAGCAAAACGCCTGTTTCATTTACTTTCAAGGCATTTTTATCCACGCTTACAAAGTCTTTGTATTCATCTAAAAGTTTTAAATCCTCTTTAAAATACTCAAAAAAGTTGATTTTAAATTCATTTTCAATCCCTTTAATATCAAGGGCAAAATTCGCCATAAGCTCCATTATCACGGCTTTTCTAAGCTCATCATCATCACTTAAAAGCACGCCTCTTTCAAAGGGCAAAAGCCCGCTGTCAATGGCGTTTTCATAGCTTGGCATATCTTTGAAATTTTGCGCATAATGCCTTTGCCCCTCGCCTATGCTCGTAAGCCCAACGCCCAGCAAATCAGCACCGCCCTTTGTTGTGTAGCCTTGAAAGTTGCGGTGCAAAGAGCCGTTTTTAAGAGCCTTAAAAAGCTCATCATCTTGCTTTGCAAAATGGTCCATTCCTATCATCTCATAGCCATTTGCGCTTAAAAATTTCTCGCAAAATTCCAAAATCGCAAGTTTTATGTCAGGGCTTGGAATGTCATTTTCGTTGAATTTTCGCATATTTTTTTTAAGCCAAGGCACATGCGCGTAGTTAAAAATCGCAAACCTATCAGGGCTGATTAAAAGTGCCTTTTTTAGCGTGTTTGTAAAGCTTTCAAGGCTTTGAAAAGGCAGCCCATAAATCAAATCCATATTGACACTTTTTATCCCTTGCTTTCGCACCATATCCACAGCACTTTTAGTTAGCTCAAAGGGCTGAATTCTGTGGATTTCCTTTTGCACTTTTTCATCAAAATCCTGCACGCCAAAACTTATGCGGTTAAAGCCATTTTGCGTAAGCACTTTGGTTTGCGTTTCATCTAAAAAACGCGGGTCGATTTCACAGCTGATTTCGGCATTTTCGTCAAAATTTGCAAAAACGGCTTTGATTTTTTTGATGAGCCTTTCAAGCTGAGCGGCTGAAAAAAAGGTAGGCGTGCCGCCGCCAAAGTGCATTTGCACGACTTTGCGGCTTGTGTCTGTGAAACGCCCGAGCAAATCCATTTCCTTGAAAATGTAGCTTAAATACCGCTCTTTGTTTTCGTCCTTTGCCGTGTAAATGACATTGCAACCGCAGAAATAACAGGCACTTCTACAAAATGGCAAGTGAAAATACAGCGATAAAGGGCGCTTTTGCTCGCCCAAAATCCTAGTGTATTGCTCGTAAGTAAAGGCTTTGCTAAACTCAACCGCCGTTGGATAGCTCGTATATCTTGGTCCAGCCTTTGAAAATTTAACAAAAGCCTTGTAATCTCTCATCTTAAAAGTCCTTATTTTAAATTTTTACCTTAAAAACGCCATTTGCGCTATCGCCCCAAAGCCTCGCAAGCCATTTACGCCATAACAAGTGTAAATTCCGCCCCGCTTTGCGCTTTGCAAACGCACTCACTCATCATTGCGGACAAATTTTGCTATTTTAAGTGCTAGCAAAAATCCCTTTTTTAAATTTAAAAAATTTTAACTAACGCCCAAGTATAAAAAATGTCCGCCTTTGCGCTCAAAACAAACGCCCACAAAACAAGCCCAAAATTCACTCATTTTTAATTTTCCAAACCGCCCTTCATCATCGCTTCCATATCCACAAACAAATTCGGGTGTTGCCTTTTAACCTCGCTCATTAGTTTATCTAAATCGATATTCATCTCCACAAGCCCGTTTTTACCTTGCTTTTTTATCTCATCCATAGCCACTATCCACGCGTCATTGAAGTCAATGGGGATTTGCTGATAAATCGCTTTTTCAAGTTTTAGCTCAAAATTCTCTTTTTGCAGCTCTTTCAAGCCCTCCAACATATTTTTTAGGCTCGCTATGGAGATAAGCGTGTGAATTTTGTCGTTTTCATCGACTACAAACCACGGCTCAGGCGCGCCAAAGTGTCCGCTTTTAAGGCTTAGCACCTTTTGGTTGTCTGTGCTGGATACGATTTCAAGCACGGTTTGCTCGTCCTTTTTTATGCCAAGCGACCCCGCAAACTCGTTGATTTTGTCCATAGAGCGACTTGAATTTGGTAAATTTTTCACCCATTTTTCCTTGTTTTGTCAAAAATTTGCCACATTATAACACTTTTTCGTTTGCATAAGGTTAAATTCAAAATTTTTAAGCCCCAAATCTACCCTAAAAATTCGCCGTTACTACAAGTAGGTTTTGCACGCTATTTTCAAAAGCCACAACAAAACAAACGCTACTTATCGCTTTTGCATTTTGCCACGCTCTCAATGATAGCGCAAAATGCCTAAGTCTAAAACTTCACTTCCCGCTTAGCTCAAAGCCAAATTCCAAAGCCTGCACGATTTGTATGTCGTAGATGACTTGATTGTCCTGCATTTTTTCGCTAAAAAGGCTTTTAGCGGCTGAGTTCATCATCGTGGTGTAAAAATAATCAAAGCCCACGCTAGTGGCATAAACAACCCAATTATAATCCACGCTTTGCCCCAGCGTTTCGTTGATATAGCTTAGCTTTGCGTCCTTAGTGGTGATGGAGTTAGCGATGAAAAGGTTTTGCCTGTCCTCAGGCTGTGTAAGGCTGAAAATCGTGGGGTTGTAGCCAATCTGTGTCGATAAAAGTGCGTAGGCAACAAGCTCGTTCGCCCTCAGCTGTGAGCTGACTATCGCACTTTTGACAAGTGGCGTGTTTAAAAACACGCTGGCGTTTTCAAAAGCACTGATAGGACGGAGAAATCTCTCATAATCCATCTTGTCGCTGTCGATTTTAAAGCCTCTTGCGTTTTGCGCCTTGCTTAAAAGCTTTTTGTGTAAGATATTTGAAAGGGCGGAGTTGTCGTAAAAGCTTGATATTTGGTTGTTTGAGATAGACAAAAGCCTTTGAATTTGCGCGTCATAGTCTATGCCGCCAAAATAAATGTTATCCGCCTTAATGTTTGTGTTGCTTTTATGCAGGGTAGGAATATAAAAGCTAATGTCGCCTGCACCGAGCTTTGCAAGGGCATTTGCGCCCTTTATCGTAAAGCCAGCGATAGCAAAGCGGTAATCCTTGTCGTTAAGGATTTTAAGCACGCTAGCGACACTTGACTCGTCCTCGTTGCCGATGAGATAGACATCTACGCTGACTTGTGCCTTTTGACGCAAGGCGTAGGCGATACTTGAATTGATGATGATATTTGAATAGCTTTTGATGACTTTTTCGGGTATGATGATGGCGATTTTGCTCGCAGCCTCAGGACTTACGCTTTTTACAAAGCCAAAATCACTTGGGATAAAGCTAAATCCACTATCCTTTTGCGTGCTTTTGCTTGCACAGCCCACAAACACGCACACCGCAAGGGCAAAAAGTAAGATTTTTTTCATCGTTTTTTCTCTTTCACTTTGAATTTTAGCGTAAATTCTCTCATAAAAGTCCTTTGATTTTGCTTAAATCATTTAAAAATTCTAGCTCAAAACTTGGATTTTTGATGATAAATTCCACGCTAAAAGTAGGCATCACCCACGCTTTAAGGTGCGTAAATAGCTCGCCTCGCAGCCTTTTAAAGTTATCAAAGCCCAAATTTTCAAAGCTATCCTCGCCCAAAACAAGCAAAACGCGCGGTTTTACCAAGCAAAACTCACTCCAAAAATAAGGCAAGCACGATAAAAGCGCACTTGCGTCATTTTTACCCCCGCTAAAACACTTATACACATAGCTTAAAAAAATTTCATCTTGGCTTAAATTTAGCGCCGTTTTGAGTAATTTTAACAATTTCTCGCCCTTGTTTGAAAGCAACAAACTACCGCTTTCATCTTCGCTTTTGTCCGCAAAAGTGTCGAGTATCATTAGCTTTGCGGGCTTTAAGTGCGGCTCGATTAAGCTGTGATGGCGTTTTTTAGACAGACTACAAAGCTCACACCTTGACACACTCGCCCTTAAATGCGCAAAATCACTTTCCTTGCTCGTAAAATTCAGCTCTTTGCTGACAAATTCATAACCAAAACTTTTAAGATAGTGTAAATTTCGTATCCTGCTCATCATTTCGCTCATCAAACGCCTAAATTTTCAAGCTCTTTTCCGTCCAAACGATAGCTTATCCACTGCTCGCTTATGTTTTGCGCCTTTAACTTTGTGTAAAAGTCTATGCCAAGCTGATTTTCGCGCAGGCAAACCCACTCTAAACGCCCTAAATTCTGCTCTTTGCAAATTTTAGCCAAATGTTTAAACACAGCCTTGCCAAAGCCCATTTTACGATACTTTGGGCTTATGTATAAGTCTTCAAGCCACAAGCCACCGCGCCCCAAAAAGCTAGAAAAGGTGTAAAAGTATATGACATAGCCTATCATCTGCCCATCACACTCTAAAACAAGCGCGTGAGCGTAGTTTTTCTCAAACAAGGCTTCGCTATACGCCTTTTCATCGCACTTGCAAATATCAAGCAGCTTTTCATACGCCGCAAGTTCTTTCACTAAGGCTAGCATAGCACTCAAATCGTCCTTTGTGGCGGGCTTTATCGTAAGTTTTGACATTTTTACCTCTTGCTAAAATCTTGCTATTATAGCTAAAATTTGATTAAGCGTGGCAAAAAATGTGGCTTGCAAAGAAGCAAATTTTTGCATTTTGATGAATTTGCAAGGCATTTTGGCTATAATGTCAGCTTGAATTTAGCTTTTTGGAGACGAGTTGAAACGAAATTTGCAGATAAAAGAGTTGTTTTTAACCCATTTTAAAGGCGCAAAAAGCGAGTTAAAATTTCGCAACCCTTACGAACTCATCGTTTGCGTAATGCTCTCAGCGCAATGCACCGACAAACGCGTGAATTTAATCACCCCAGCACTTTTCAAAGCCTATCCTAGCGTGGCTGATTTAGCAAAGGCGAATTTAGCAAGCGTAAAAACGCACATTCAAAGCTGCTCATTTTTTAACAACAAGGCTGAAAATCTCATCAAAATGGCGCGCGCGGTGTGTGAGAATTTTAAAGGCGAAATTCCGCTTTCGCAAAAGGACTTGCAGAGCTTAGCGGGCGTGGGGCAAAAGACGGCAAATGTCGTGCTGATAGAGTGGTGCGGGGCAAATGTGATGGCTGTGGATACGCACATTTTTCGTGTCGCGCATCGCCTAAATTTAAGCACTGCTAAAACGCCCGAGCTTGTGGAGGCTGATTTGACTGGCATTTTCAAGGACCACTTAAACGCACTTCACCAAGCTATGGTGCTTTTTGGGCGCTACACTTGCAAGGCAAAAAACCCACTTTGCGATGAATGCTTTTTAAATCATCTTTGTAAAAGTGCGGACAAAAGGGTGTAAAAGCCACGCTTTTTAAATGATAAAAATTTGTTGCTTTGCAAATGAAAACGCTTTTTTTTGACATTTTTGCCATTTTCTTGCACCACATTCACTTCTCTTTTGGTTGTAGCGTAAAGTGCTACAAGCCCTAAATTTAGCCCAAAGCACACCATTTCAAACGCCGCTCCAAGTTTGTTGTGGATAAATTTTTGCTGACTTTGCTTAAATTGAGGGTTAAATTTAAGCCCTTATCCACGCTGTAATGCGCTTTTTTCTTTTCCCCTGCCTTGCCTAAAATCAAAATGATATGCGCCACTAATTTTTCCTTGATAGTAGGTATTTTATATGCGTAATAAAGCGTATTTTCTTTGGTTGGCGGTGCAAGTCCTTGAAAAACTCCCGCCACACAAGGCTTTTGCTAAAATTCATTTTTCGTAAAAGCTCTTTTACGCCCATAGTGTCAGGCGTTAAAGGGCTTTTAAAGATTTTCATATACGCAAGGGCGGTTTTTTCAAAAAAATCCCTAAATTCTTGCTGAAATTTAGCATTTTGCTCGCTTTTTTGCCTAAAAAACTCCCAAATGTTAAAGCCTACAAGCACGAAACAAAAACTCTTAAAATAAGCCCTCAAAGCCTTATAGTCCTTAAAATCAGCCCTTAAAGGCTCTAAAAAACTTGGCATTTTGCTTGGAAAGGCGGTGTTTTTTTGCGCTGTGATGATAGAATTTGTCCTTTGTCTATAAATATATAAAGGCTCGTTCGTGTAGCTTATTTTGCCTGCTAAACAAAAAAGCAAGGTCCCAAAGTCGTGGTCTTCGTGGTAAATCCCCTCTGTAAAACGCAAGGCGTAGCGGTTTAAAATGCTTGCTCTAAAAAGCCCTTGCACGGAGAAATAAAAGCTATAAAGCCTATTTTCTTTTAAGAGTTTTAAGCCGCTTTCATAGGTGTTTTGGTGCAAATTTTGCAAAAACTCGCCTTGCTTAAAACTTTTGTTCTCTTCATAAAAATGCTTGATATTATGCACTATTATATCCAAATCTTTTTCAAGCAAGGCTTGCACGCATTTTGCAACGCAATCTTGCGTGATATAATCATCACTATCGACAAAATGAATGAGCGCATTTTGTGGCAACTCTTGTGTGATGAAGTCATTTATGCGCTCTAAATCGCTTTTGATGAAATTGTGTTTTATTTGAGTAAAATGCGCCCTTAATGCTTGTGTGTCAATACTTTTGTAAGACTTTTCAAAGCTGTGTGTTTGGGAAAGGCTTTGAATGCTGGTGTTGGTTTGAAATGCTTTTTCTTTGTCATATTGAGATACCTTTACCTTGTCATTTTGAGCGTAGCGAAAAATCTCTTTGCTGTCATTTGTCATATTGAGCGAATGCGAAATATCCACAGAATTTAAGGCACGCTTTGAATTTATGGATACTTCGCTTTCTTGCGAAAGCTCAGTATGACAAGAAAAAGTCTCATTATGACAAGGTGTGTCAGTATGACAAGCTTGGTTTTTGTCATTTTGAGCCGTAGGCGAAATATCTCCATCATCAAAAAAAGTTCTCAACGCACTGCCCTTGATGAATTCAAGTCCAAAGTTGCGCGCACTTGAAAGTCCGCCATTTGGCTTGCTTATCACAAAAATTCTCTCATCATTTTCAGCAAAATTAAGAGCGATTTTAAGGCTTTCATCATCGCTGCCATCATCAATTAAGATAATGTCTAAATTCTCATAGCTTTGTGTTACTATGCTTTGTAAGCACTCTTTAAGATAGCTTGCGACATTGTAAATAGGCACGATGATAGAAACAAGTGGGGTTTGCTTCAAACCTTGCTTTGAATTTTGTGCTAAATTTCGCAAGGAATTTTTTGCTTTATGCTGTGAGCTTTGCACGAGAATTTACCTTTTGTCTAAATTTTAAAGGCTTATTATAACAAAACTTTTTAAATTTTGTTTTATTAAGGAAATTTTAGCTACAATGTCAAAACATTTTCAAAGGGTTGTTGATGAAAATTCTCTTAACTATTGAGGATATAAGCATTTTTGGCGGTGCTGAGCGAGTAGTGGTAAATCTTGCTAATGCTTTGAGTGAGCAAGGACACGAGGTAGAGGTTTTAAGCTTTTATCAAGGCAACAAAAATTTACCCTACGCTACAAATCCTAGCGTTAAATTGCATTTTTGGTATGATTATGAGCAAACTTTGGCGCAAGTTGAGGCTAAAAAGCACTTTTTCAAACGCTTTTATGATAAGAATTTTCACAAGCTTGTTTTGAGTTATAAGCTTAAAAAACGCACTTATGAGCTTGTCATCGCAAGCTGCTGGGTGTTTTTTCCATACTTTAAAAACCCAAAAACAAGATATACCAAGCTTATCCACAGGAATTTTCACCGCTACAACTCACGCAACGCCCTTTTTGACGCGCTTGTGATTTTAAGCCACGCAGAATTTAGCATTTGGCAAGGCTATCACAACTTTGTCCGTGTAATCCCAAATTTCTTGCCACAAATTCCTAGCCTTAACGCGACTTACTCGCAAAAGGCAATTTTAAGCGTAGGGCGAATGGATAAAGGCGACCAAAAGGGCTTTTTTAGGCTGCTTGACATTTGGAAAATCGTGCAAGAATCTATTAAAAATCCGCCATACTCCGTCATACTGAGCGAAACAAAGTGTAGCGAAGTATCCATACAAAAGACGGAAAACAGACTACTGAATGTAGAGTGTCAAAACGAAAATTGTGTGGATTTTTTTGCTGCGGCTACGCCTTGCAACCCGTTGGGTCGCTGCGCTCAAAATGACAAGATAAAGGTATCTCAAAACGACAAAAGCCTAGATTTGCGCAATGACGATAACCTAACACAATGGAAGTTAATCATCGTAGGCGATGGCGTTTTAAAAAAAGAGCTTGAAAGCAAGATTAAAGCCC
>OLGZ01000405.1_pt1 | contig 35409 bp, 29 predicted proteins | sample 1605981 | NCBI WGS metagenome assembly OLGZ01 (sample SAMN03283291) | human gut metagenome | biome: human-associated habitat; material: feces | host: Homo sapiens | place: Peru | collected 2012 | reverse complement strand
CTACCCCTTTTCCTCTAAAAGGCTCATTATCAAAGGTTTAATTTTTTTGGCAATTGAGATTGGCTATATTATGTTTATGGTCAATGCAGGTGCATATTATCTTTCCATGCTTCCTTCATTAGGATGGAGAAAACAGGAAGAGGTATTTAATGAACAGAAACAGATATATGAGTATGTACAGGGTGACAATTCCGTATTATTGTTGTTATACGGTGTTGCTACGATTGCGATCACTCTTTTATTTATTTATATGTGGGCTGAAAATTTAAGAAGCGCATATATGGCAGAGTGCCTCGCAAAAGAGGGGAAAGAAATCAATTCTTTTGGCAAGGATGTCAAAAGTTTATTTGATAAAAATTTATACAAGACATTAATGTTTCTCCCATTGATGGGAATTCTTATTTTTACAGTTTTACCATTGTTATTCATGATTCCAATGGCATTTACCAATTATTCTACGATCAACAAGCATCTGACCTTATTTGACTGGGTTGGATTGGCGAACTTTAAGACGGTACTTGGACTTGGCGGAAAGATAGGCAAGACATTCTGGAGAGTTTTAGGATGGACCATTGTCTGGGCAGTATGTGCAACATTCTTATGTAACTTCCTGGGACTGATCCTTGCGATTGTCATCAACCGCAAAGAGACAAAGTGTAAAGCATTCTGGCGTACCTGTTTTGTTATTTCCATTGCAGTACCACAGTTTGTATCTTTACTGGTTATGAGACAGATGCTTCAGGAACATGGGGCGATCAACAACCTGCTGATGGAGTGGGGGCTTATCCAGAATCCGCTTCCGTTCTGGACCAATACGATGTGGGCGCGTGTATCGGTTATTTTAATTAACTGCTGGGTTGGTATTCCGTACACCATGCTTCAGGTTACCGGTGTATTGCAGAATGTACCGGCAGAGTTGTATGAGGCAGCTAAGATTGATGGTGCCAATGCCGCACAGATTTTCCGCAAAATTACATTGCCATATATTATGTTTATTATGGGACCTTATATCATTACACAGTTTACAGGTAACATCAATAACTTTAACGTTATCTATCTGTTATCTGCAGGAAAGCCTACACCAGTCGGAGAGACCGCAGGTAAGACAGACTTGCTGGTAACATGGCTGTACAAGTTAACCGTTGATTATCAGTATTACAACATCGGTGCCGTGATTGGTATCTTAACATTCGTAGTTCTTTCTATTGTGGCATTAGTCACCTATAGAAATACGAAAGCATACAAAGATGAGGAGGGATTCATGTAATGAGCAGTGCAAAAGTAAGCAAACGCCCTATGACCGCTGGCCGGGCAAAGAAAATTGCAAAAAATTCATTGGTACATATAATCCTTGCCATCCTGGTAGTGATCTGGTTATTCCCGATTTTCTGGATTATCATGACAAGTTTGCGAGGGGAAAGTGGTGCATATACCGCATACTTCTTCCCAAAAGAACTGACATTTAATAACTATAAGAGACTCTTTACGGAGACAACATTGTTGAACTTCCCGAGAGCTTTTATAAATACGCTGATCATTTCCATTTTTTCATGTTTGATCTCTACGGTATTTGTGCTGAGTGTATCTTACTGTATGTCAAGACTGCGCTTTAGAATGCGTAAAGCATTTATGAATCTGGCAATGATCCTTGGATTGTTCCCGGCATTCATGTCCATGGTTGCAGTATACTTTATTTTAAAAGCAGTTGGACTGACCGAGGGAAGTGGGCTTCGTATCGCTCTGATTCTGATTTATTCTGCAGGATCCGGTGTTGGATTTTATATCGCAAAGGGATTCTTTGATACGGTACCAAAGTCTCTGTCAGAGGCAGCGATTCTGGATGGATGTAATCAGTTCCAGGTATTTTACAAGATCATCCTTCCGCTCAGTAAACCAATCGTTGTATATACGATCCTTACGGCATTCCTTGCTCCATGGCTTGACTTCGTATTTGTACGTGTTATTGTTGGACCAAAGGATAAGTATTGGACGGTATCACTTCTCCTGTACAATATGCTGGAGAAAGAGTTTGTAAACGGATGGTTTACAAGATGGGCTGCAGCAGCAGTTATTGTGTCTATCCCGATCTCTATTCTCTTCGTATTTATGCAGAAATTCTATGTAGATGGTCTGACAGGCGCTGTAAAGGGTTAATGATGAAAGATAGAAAGCCGGTGGTCGTTTGACCACCGGCTTTTTTCATCCGATGAAGAAAGGAAAGGTTATGAAAAAAAGAATTTTGTCGGCAGTTGTTGTGCTGGTGCTTTTTGCCGGGGTGCTTGCAGGCTGTATTTCGGGGAACGGTACACAGGATGCAAAATTAAATATAATTGATGATAATTACCGTAATTACTATGAAATTTTTGTCGGCTCCTTTTATGACAGTGATGGGGACGGCATGGGTGATTTAAAGGGTGTGGAAGAAAAGCTGGATTACATCTCAGATCTGGGATGCAACGGAATCTGGCTCATGCCGATCATGCCTTCCCCAACCTATCATAAATATGATACAACGGATTACGAAGCGGTGGACGAGGCATATGGTACGGCGGATGATTTTAAAGAGCTGGCAAGTGCGTGTCATGAAAAAGGTATCCGGCTGATCATTGATGTGGCAATGAACCACAGTTCTTCCCAGCATCCATGGTTTACACAGGCTTGTGAGTATCTTGCAGGTCTGAAGGCAGGAGAAAAACCGGACGATACGGTGTGTCCGTATGTGGATTATTATCATTTTTCTGACAAGCAGGAGGGAACAACCTACTATGCAGTGCCGGGAAGCAGCAGTTGGTGGTATGAGGGATCCTTCTGGTCGGAAATGCCGGATCTGAATCTGAAAAGCCCGGCAGTACAGAAGGAATTTGAAGAAGTTGCGGATTACTGGATAGATCTTGGTGTGGATGGGTTCCGGATGGATGCGGCCATGCATTATGAAGAAAATGCAACCAATGCGAATTGTGATATTTTAAATAAATTATACACATACTGTAAAGAAAAAAATCCACAGTTTTATATGGTATCTGAAGTGTGGGCGAGTGAGAATGTCATTGCGGATTATTATGCGAGTGGAACACCAAGCATGTTTAATTTTGATGCAGGAACGGCAAAAGGGGCACTGGTCAATGCAGTAAGAAAGGGCGATCCGGTAAGCCTTGTGAATTCCATGCTGAAATATCAGAATGATTTCTCCCAAAAAAATCCGGATTATATTGATGCACCGTTTTTGTCCAATCACGATATGGCAAGGATTGCCAATACGCTGGTGAATGATCCGGATAAGATTAAGACAGCAGCAGGTCTCCTGATGACAATGAACGGCAGTCCGTTTGTTTATTATGGGGAAGAAATCGGCATGAACAGTTCCGGAACAAAGGATGAAAATAAGCGTATTCCGATGGTGTGGTCAAAAACTGACACCACAGGAATGACAAAGGGACCGGCAGATATGGATGCCGGCATTGAATCTCCGTTTCCAGCAGAAGATGAACAGGAAAAGGATAAGGATTCTATCTTAAGTTACTATAAAAATGCGCTTCGTCTGCGGAATCAAAATCCGGAAATTGCAAGGGGAACCATAGAAAAAGTAGAAAGTCTGTGTAAAGATTCACAGGCGGCAATCACGAAAACGTATCAGGACAGTACCATCGGAATTGTGTATAATCTTGGGGAAGGAAATGATACGGTTGACCTGAAAGGAACAGCACTTGAAAATATGAATCTGGAGGGAAGCCTGACACTGAAGGAAGAGACGGTACAGCTGAAAGATGGGAAACTGGAGATGCCGGCATGCAGTATTGTTGTGTTAAAATAGTAAAGTATAACAAATCATAGTAGTTTTAAGTTGAGTTTTTTGTCAGATTGTAGTATATTATCTATATTATAGGTGGGGGAGAAATCGTCTGAATTAACGGAGGCGTATGCAATATGAGAAAAAACGATGAGCAGAAAGTAAATAAACTAAAGAAAGAAAAGGTCAAAAAAGAAAAAACAAAGAAAATACCGAAACGTGACAATGCTTCCCGGCAGGAAAAAAAGGCAAAAATTCCTAAAATAAAAAAGGTGGCTGGTGAACAGAAAAGAGAAAAAGCGGAAATTCCGTTCTATCGCAGTATTACGATGCGGCTGGTGGTCGCTTTCCTGATTCCGGTTATTGGTGTGCTGGTTCTTGGTATTACCTCTTACAATAACGCTTCCAATGCCATTGTGGATACATACAAAGAATCTGTACAGCAGACTGCTGATACGATGCAGCAGTATATCAATCTGGTTATCACGAGTGAGAAGGACGAATTTAAGACCTATCTGACCGAGTCGGATCTGCGTAAGTATTTTGCAGGGCTGATGGATATGTATGATGAGAGCTCCGTGCGCAAAGACTATCAGAGCAGACTGCGCAATAAGATGGCACTCGACAGCAAGATTCAGGGAGCCTATATTATCGCGGACAACAAGCGTACGATTGACTGTCAGGGAATTGTTCGTGACCGAAATGTTTATACGGACTATGTCGGATGCGATCAGGGAAAACTGGTCAGCAAAAGTGCAACAAACTGGTTTTTCTTCGGGGCAGATGAAAGTTCGGATAAAGCACTGGATCTGGGAATTGATTCCTACTGTCTGCGAATTACCAAAAAAATGAACAATCAGCCGGCCATGATGATCATAAACATCAGTGATTCCTTTATCCGTTCCGCCATGCAGTCATTGGACCCTGGAAAGGGAGGCTATGTAGCATTAATTACGGATACGGATGGAAAAGAGTTTTATTCCGATGAATCCGTCAAGACGGAAAAAGCACTGATTTACGGTACAAGTTTTTATAAGAAAGCATTGAACGGGAAAAAAGATTCCGGAAACCAGATGATTACATTTAATGGAAAGTCATACATGTTTGTATACAGTAAACTTTCAGCCGGAGATCTTATGGTTGCGGCACTGATTCCTTCTGACCGTCTGCTTGAGCAGTCATCCGGAATCAAACAGCTGACAACCGTACTTGTGATTGTCTGTATGATCATCGCACTTGCACTTGGGTTATTCCTTTCGAGTCAGATGACAGGAACCATCAAATATATTCTGCGTCAGCTGCGCAAAGTTTCCAATGGAAACCTTACGGTTCATCTTTCCGCAAAGCACAAAGATGAATTTGGTTTACTGTGTGATGGTGTCAATGATACCGTAGAGCATATGAAATCGCTGATTCTGGATGTCAATGATGTGAGTCAGCAGGTTGGAGAAGCGGCAATTCATGTGGCAGAGGCATCCGGAACATTCCTTGAAACCTCTAAGAATATTCAGAGTGCAGTTGAAGAGATTGAGAGTGGTGTGAATAAGCTGGATACCGGTTCCGATAACTGTATGAGTCAGATGGATTCCTTATCGGGAAAGATTAATAATGTAAGTTCCAATGCAGATGAACTGGGAAAACTTACTTCTGCAACCGGAGAAACCATTACCACCGGTATATCTTCTGTACAGACACTTACGCAGACATCCGAGACCACTGCAAACATTACAAGAAATGTCATTCAGTCAATACAGGAACTGGAAGAAAAATCAAAATCCATCAGCAACATTGTTTCTGCGATCAATGATATTGCGGAACAGACGAATTTACTTTCCCTGAATGCGTCCATTGAGGCAGCGCGTGCGGGAGATGCCGGCAGAGGATTTTCTGTGGTCGCAGAAGAAATCCGCAAGCTTGCCGATCAGTGTCTTGCTTCTTCTTCCCAGATTTCTTCCATTGTAGATGAAATCGTTTCCAAGACGGGAGAAGTGGTAAATATCGCAAGACAGGCGGAAGATGCAGTTTCTTCCCAGTCTTCCGTTGTAGAGGATACCACAAATTCCTTTAAACAGATTGACCAGCTTGTAGCGCAGCTGATTCAGGCACTGCAGACGATTTCGAATAATGTGCAGGAAATGAATGGTGCACGAAACGAGACACTCAGTGCAATCGAGAGTATTTCCGATGCGTCCACCCAGACGGCAGAATGTTCTTCATCGGTACATTCGGCAGCAGGTACGCAGTTAGATGCAATCAAGAATCTGGATGAAGCATCCCAGAGTCTTACGACCAAGGCCCAGAGCCTGCTGGATGCACTGTCAACGTTCCAGGTTTAAGCAAAAAGTGAAAAAGCCTGAAGATGAAATGCTTCAGGCTTTTTTTATGGAGGAAGAAAATGCGGACAATTATCGTAGTCATTTATGTTTTTTTATTTTTGATTCTTGGACTGCCGGTTCTCGGAATCGAATGGATTATCGCAAAATTTGATAAACATGCAGCCGATATCAGCCAGCTTCGGATTGTGCAGTGGGGACTGCGCTGTGTATCTTTTTTGGCGGGGGTTCATCTGACTGTTGAGGGAAAAGAACATGTACCAACGGATCAGGCTGTACTTTATATTGGAAATCACCGCAGCATTTTTGATATTGTCATTACTTATGCACAGTGTCCGAATCTGACCGGATATATTTCTAAAGATGGTGTCAATAAGGTTCCGCTGTTGGGAATATGGATGCGCCGTCTGTATTGTCTGTTTCTTGACCGCAAGGATTTAAAGCAGGGACTTAAGACCATTCTGACCGCTATCGATCAGGTGAAGTCCGGCATTTCTATCTGTATTTTCCCGGAGGGAACGAGAAATCGTGACCGGGAGGATGCAACGATGCTTTTGCCGTTTAAAGATGGTTCTTTTAAAATAGCACAGAAGACGGGATGTCCGATCATTCCGATGGCACTTACCGGGACGGCGGATATTTTTGAAAATCATTTTCCGTGGCTGCACCGTGCAGAGGTAAAACTGACCTATGGGGAGCCAATTATTTTTGCCGAACTTTCCAAGGAAGATCAGAAACATATCGGCGCATACTGCCAGAATGTGATTCATGAAATGCTGCAGGAACACAAAAATACAAAAGAATAGATCGCACGACCGCTGCATAGGATAGCATAAGAACGAAAATAGAGTGGTCAACCATGAAAGATAAAAAAAGAAAGTATATCCTGATGATCATTTTGCTGGGGGTGCTTATGCTGCTGAGCGGGTGTGTGCGAAAAGAATGTGAGGAGAAGGTAAAGGATCTGGAGTTTACCGTGACAAAGGAGGAAGAACTTCCGGAAGCGTTAAGACAACAGATTGAAGAAAAAAAGGAGGGGGATTTCCGTTTTACATACAGCGATAATGAATATTTATACGTTGCCAGAGGTTATGGAATACAGGAGACCGGAGGATACAGCATCTCCGTGGAAGACTGTTATCTGAGTGATACCGCCATCTGTGTAAAGACGAGACTGCAGGGACCCAAAAACGGAGAAGAGGTGACAAAAGCACCTAGTTATCCGTTTATTGTACTGAAGCTGGAACTGCGGGAGGAAGAGGTACTGTTTCAATAGGGTACTTAAGAACTATTGTAAAAAGTTTAACACTCTGCTATACTAAAGCTACTAGATATAGTATTTTCTAGAATATTCAACTCAAATGGAGGAGGCAACAATGGAACAGGCACAGATTAGCAAGGTTCGGGCATCCGTTCATCGGCAGCGCGGTAACAGAGTGAAAATTCAGTTAGACCGTGGACGTAACAAGGTAGATATTCAGGAAGGCGTTATCCAGGGCGCATATCCAAGCGTTTTTACAATACTTGTAGATGACGAGCGAGAGGAAAATCCTCCACAGTTATTGTCATTCAGTTACACTGATATTATTACAAAGGACATTCGAATGAAACTTTGTTAGGAATGAATAAAATTCCCTTTCTTTGAATAAGTATTAGTATACTTACTTCAAAGAGAGGGGATTTTTTTGTTTTGGAATTGAAGAGACAGCTGTTCAGACAGAATTTACTAAGGAGCAGGGCGTTTACCCAGATTACGCTGGATGATGACTGTATTGTAAAAGACAACAAACCGGATCTGTTGAACATTATACATACCAGGGGTTCTGTTATTTTTGAGGATGTCAAGGTGAGCAGCCAGACGGTGTGGGTTACCGGACAGTTGCGTTTTGTCGTGTTATACCGCAGTGAAGATAACCGGCTGGAATCTTTTACGGACAGTATAAATTTCGGAGAAAAAATTTTTATGGATGAGGTGGAAGAACGCGATACCGTCAATCTGAGCGGAGATCTGGAGGATCTGAATATCAGTGCCATCAATTCCAGAAAGCTTGCCGTGCGTGCTCTGCTTGGCATTCATGCCGTGTGTGAGGTGCCGGTGGAAGAAGAAATCGTAAGTGGTGTTGAAAATGATCCGGATATTCAGCAGAAAAGCCAGACGATGCAGCTTTTGGCACTGACATCCGCGAAAAAGGATATCCTGCGTGTGCACAGTGATATTGCACTGCCACAGTCCAGTCCGAATATCGGACATCTGCTTTATGATTATGTGGAAGTGCGTAACCGGCAGGTGATCTGCACCGGGGAGCAGATGCAGATTCAGGGAGAAGCGTATGTGAATGTATTGTACAGCAGTCCGGAAGGAAAAATGGAGTGGTATGAAACGATGGTTCCGTTTTCCGAATCAATAGAAGGGGGAATGACCGGAACGCAGCCGATCTGCTGGGTACATTGTCAGACGAAAGAATATGAGGTGGAACCGGCAGAAGATTATGATGGCGAAATGAGGGCGCTGAGCCTGAATCTTTCCATGGATGTGGAAATGAAGCTGTGGGAAGAACGAAATGTGGAACTTCTGGCAGATGTCTATTCTCTGGAAACAAATCTTGTGCCACAGAAAGAAATGGTCTGTGCAAAAAAACTGCTGATTAAAAATGAAGCAAAACTGCGGATCTCTGAACAGATGAAGCTGGCGGAAGAACAGGAACGGATCTTACAGCTGTGTTCTTTTGAGGGGCATGCAGAGATGGATCATGTGGAACCGGTGGAAAACGGGTTACAGGTGGAAGGGATCCTGACGGTTGATATTTTGTATGCAACGACGGATGACAGTTTTCCGATTGCACATACGCAGGAACAGATTCCGTTTACACAGATTGTTGATGTTCCGGGCATGAAGGGGCACACGGAAGATATTTCTTATGAAATCGAGCCGGCGATTGATCAGCTTGCAGTGAATCTGCTGGATAACGAACGATTTGAGGTCAAGGCGGTTATTTCCCTGCAGACAATTGTGCAGCAGGAAGTGTGTATGGAAAAAATTGTGGATATCCATAAGGAGCCGTTAGACGCGGTGGAACTGATGAAGCAGCCGGGAATTGTTGGTTATATTGTTAAAAAAGAAGAACGATTATGGGACATTGCAAGACATTTTCATACTACCGAAGCGGAAATTATGGAGACAAACGGACTCAAATCGGCAGATGTGCAGCAGGGCGATAAGTTACTCATTGTAAAGAAAGTGTGCGAATGTTAGAATTGATGACAGAAAGTGTCAAGAGGAGAAAGTTATGGAAAACGAAAGAAAAAAGAAATTTCAGGACTATGCACCACCGGAGCAGAAACCATCGGGGGGATACAACTTAAACGGGGTGTATTATTCGCGTGACGGACAGCGGCTGGATGATCAGCCAAAGAAGAGCTGGAGCCAGCGGGAATACGAGCGCGCGGAGCGCGAAAAAATACACTGCCGGGCGAAGCGGGAGCAGAGGGAAAGTGAGGTTGATGCGCAGGGAAATCCGGTCAGAGACAATTCGGGAGTCAAAAAGGCCATCGCAATTGTAGTGATTGTTCTGGGCGTGATTGCTTCCATCGCACTGCCGGGATCTGCAACGTGGGCGGTGATATTTGCAATTGTTACACTCATCAGTGCCGGAAAACAAAAGCAGAGTTACGATGCCGGGGACTGGGAACGTTTCCGCACAAGTGCCAAAAAAGCAACGAGGTGGCTTTGGGTAACACTGGGGTTGTGCTGTGTGGGTGTGATTGCAATCTTTGGAATCGTGGGAATGTATTTAAAGTCCGACAACGGGGCTGTGGATCTGATTCGTGAGGCAATTCAGACGATTCGGGACGATGACAGTTCCCATACCTCTGAAAATTCCCACAAAGATGCTGAGGCAGATTCAAAAAGTAAGACGCCGGATGGAAAATTTAAGAATCTGAATGGGGAGAATGTGTCTTATGTGCATGGATTTAATACATTCGCCCTTGCCGGAAACGAGTTTTCGATTCCGTGTAAATTTTCGGAGTTTGAAAAAGCCGGATTTACCATCCGTAACGATGAAGAGAAAAAGATTAAGCCGGGAGAATCCGATGGTTATGCATACTATGAGGAGGATGGAACTTACCGCGGGACGATCTTTATTTTTAATACATCAGATAAGGATATTGTGCCGGAAAAGGGAATCGTTGGAGGACTTACATTAAATCCGGGTTCGCCGGTGAAAAAAAACGATCTGAAACTGGTAGGGGATCTGGGGTTTGAGAGTCAGTCGGATGATTTTGGACAGGTATTGGGATATCAGCTGACAAATTATGTGAGCATGAGCAATTATACGTCCTATGAGTGGTATTTTGAAGACGAGGGATATTATACCAGCCTGCAGGCACAATATGGGGAAGATGGAAAACTGAGTACTGTATGGTTAATGAATAATGCCGATTTGCGGAAATAATGGCTGTTTTTGAAAAAAATTTATGAATTTTTCCTTAATTAGTAAGAAAAACCAGTAGAAAAAATATGTATTTTGTGCCACAATAAAGGAAGGTATGGGAGCACTCCCATGGAAGATAAGTCTGGAGGCATAATATGCATAAGAAAATACATGTAAAAACAAAGAATAAGATTTGTGCAGCAGTATTGGTGTTTGTTCTGGCCGGGTCACTTACCGCAGGTGCGTGTGCGGTGCCGAATGTGTATGCAAAGACCGAGGCAGAAAAGAAGCGTGATGCGTACAAGAAAAAACTGAAAGCAAAAAACAGCGATATTGCAAATATCAAAGACAGTCAGTCGGATGTAAAAGACAGCATCACTGCTGCCGCAGCCAGAATGAAAACACTTCTTTCCAAGCAGGAACAGCTGAAGTCGGATATTAAGGACAAGCAGAATGAAGTGGAGCAGGCAAACAAAAAGCTGGAAGAAGCAAAGGAAGAAGAACAGAACCAGTACGATGCCATGAAGCTCAGGATTCAGTATCTGTATGAGAACAGTACGGATAATTCCATCTGGTCTGCCATTCTGGAGTCCAATGGACTTTCCGATATGTTAAACCGTATTGAATATGCGACCGATCTGTACAAATCTGACAGGGAACTTATGACTTCTTATCAGAATGCGGTAAAGAAGGTTGAGGACTGGACTATGCAGCTGGCAGATGAGATGGACAGTCTGCTTGCTTTGCAGGATAAGTATCAGACCCAGCAGGGGGAACTGAAAACCCTCATGGCAAAGCTCGAACAACAAAAAGATGCCTATGCGCAGCAGCTGGCAGAAGCACAGAAGCAGGCGCAAGACTATAAAAAGACAATTTCCAAACAGGAGGCAATTATCCGTGCGCAGGAGGCAGCGGCAGCGCGTGCCAATGCCAACACCTATGACGGTGGAGGTACCGGTGCCAGTGGTGGAATTGCAAGCGATTCCTATCTGAAAGATCCGGATTGTAATCCTTCACAGACAACAGATGTGAGCGGCGCAGATATTGTGGCTTTTGCGCAGCAGTTTGTCGGAAATCCTTATGTATGGGGAGGAAACAGTCTGACCAATGGGGTTGACTGTTCCGGATTTGTACATCAGGTCTATGCACATTTTGGAATCAGTACCCCACGGTATTCCCAGGCATTTAAGAGTGTGGGACAGCCGGTGTCTTATCAGAATATCCAGGCGGGAGATGTCGTGGTATATCCGGGACATGTGGCAATTTACATTGGAAATGGAAATATCGTGGAGGCGCAGTCAACAAGAGCCGGCATTACAAACAGCCGTCCGGTGAACTGTCATACAATTACCGCAATCCGCAGACTGGTATAGGAGTTTTTGATGAGACCAAAACATCTGGTATCCATTGTTCTGATTGCAGTTGTGCTTGTGATGCTCATGAGAAATAATAATAGCATGACGAATGCAAGGCCGCTTGTGTACCGGGAGTCTCTGGATGAAGTGGCAGCGCAGATCAATGGTGAAACACTGACCCTCAGGGACATGGCATTTTATGTCGGATATGAGGAATATCAGATTCAGCAGGAGGCACTGGTATACGATCCGGATGATCCGAACCGTTACTGGAGTATGCGCGTAGAAGGGGGATTTATGAATGCCGTTGCACGCAAAAATGCGATGCAGATGGCACTTCATGATGAACTTTTTTATCAGATGGCCATGGAGGAAGGCCTTACACTGGATGACAATGACCAAAAACATATGGACAATAAACTGGAGGATTTCTGGGAGGATCTGACGGAACGTCAGGGGGAAACGGCACTGGGGATTTCCAGAAAAGATGCAAAAAAGACGATCCAAAGGATTGCATACGCCCAGAAATATCAGGAGGTGTATGCACAGCTGCATAACCGTACCTATGACGATTATGCGTATATGGAGGATTCCTATCAGAAGCTTTTGAAAAAGCAAAAATACAAAGTGAATGCTAAAGTATGGAATCGTGTGAGTTTTGGAAATGTCACATACAATAATAAAAAGAAAGAAGATTAAAAAATGTCAGTAAAATTAGGAAGAAATGATCCATGTTGGTGCGGAAGCGGCAAGAAATATAAGGCGTGTCATGCGGCTTTCGATGATAAACTTGCACGTTTGGCACAGGAGGGTCACGTTGTTCCGACACATGACCTGATCAAGACGCCGGATCAGATTGCAGGGATAAAGGAGAGTGCCAAAATCAATGTAGCAGTACTTGATTACATAGAAAAGAACATTCACGCAGGAATGAATACAGCGGAAATTGATAAGATTGTCTATGATATGACCACTTCCATGGGAGGTATTCCGGCACCGCTCAACTACGAAGGATATCCATACAGTGTATGTACTTCAGTGAATGAGCAGGTATGTCACGGATTTCCTTCCGAGAAGGTGATCTTAAAAGAGGGGGATATTATCAATGTAGACTGTTCTACCATTCTGAACGGATATTTTTCCGATTCTTCCCGGATGTTCTGCATTGGGGAAGTAAGCCCGGAGAAAAAGAAACTGGTTCAGGTAACGAAAGAATGTGTAGAACTTGGACTTAAGGAAGTAAAGCCCTGGGGTTTTTTGGGTGATATGGGTCAGGCAGTTCACGATCATGCTTATGCTAACGGGTATACCGTTGTACGTGAAATTGGCGGCCACGGTGTTGGCCTGGAATTTCATGAGGAGCCGTGGGTTGGTTACAATTCCAGGCGCGGAACCCAGATGGTACTTGCGCCGGGTATGATCTTTACCATCGAGCCGATGGTTAACATGGGCGGTGTGGAGATTTTCATTGACGAAGAGAACGACTGGGAAGTATACACCGAGGATGGAATGCCATCTGCACAGTGGGAGATCATGGTTCTTGTCACTGAGGATGGTCATGAAGTACTTAGCTGGTAAAGGTTCACGTATGCCATACATCTTTGATGTATGCGTGTAATATGGGGGAGTACAGATGAAAAAGGATTGTCTGACAACATTTTCAAAGGTCGACTTTAATACCTTTGAGCCGGAAGAGGATAAAATACGAATTGAGGATATTGCACATGCCCTGTCGATGATGACGCGGGCAAACGGGCATTTCCCACAGTTTTTTTCTGTAGGTCAGCACTGCATCCAGTGCTGCCATGAGGCAACTGCGAGAAACTATCTGCCGCAGACGGCACTTGCCTGTCTGCTTCACGATGGAAGTGAAGCCTATCTGGCGGACATTACCCGTCCGGTCAAGAAAAACATGACGATGTATCTGCAGATCGAAGAACAGCTGCAGCATATGATCTACACCAAATTTTTGGGATATGTGCCGGAGGGGGAAGAGGCAGAACTGATTACAAACATTGATGACAGCTGCCTGTATTATGAGTTCCTTCATTTTATGGATGAAAAAATGTATTCGGTGGAGCCGGTTATGGTGAGCACACCGAGCTATGAATTTCAGCCGATGGCTGATGTGGAGAAAGAGTTTCTTTCATTGTTTGAGGAACTGAAAGAGAAAATCAGGGAAGAGGAATCCAAGAAATGAATAAAAAGGAAGTCCTGGAGTTAAAAAGAAGATTCAAGAAAGAGGCGGCAACGTTTACGCGCGTGTGTGGCTGTTACGTTGACGGAAATCACAATAAAGTCTGTAAGTTTGGAAATACATTTCTGAATCTGGAAGAAGATGAATTTTACAAATATCTGGAACTTGCAAATAAGGCATTGTCCGGAACCATCGGAAATAACCTTCTGGAATTGAAGTTTCCGATTGAGGAAGAGGAAGTGGGCGGTCGTCAGCATATTCTGATGGCACTGCGCGCATCGAAGCTGGAGGATGAAAATCTGCTGGATACCTTTTATGATCTGGTAATCGACACGTATGATCATGCCGGAAATTATCTGATCGTGCTGTTTCACGATGCATACGATGTGATGAGCCGGACGAGTGACAATAACAATCTCGATGAGTCCGAGGAAGTGTACGAATATCTGATCTGTGCGATCTGTCCGGTCGATCTGTCAAAGCCGGGGCTTGGCTTTCTCGAGGATGAGCACCGGATCGGGCCGCGCGTGCGCGACTGGGTGGTAGGAGCCGTGGACACGGCATTTTTATTCCCGGCATTCAATGACCGCAGTACGGATATCCATTCGACATTGTTTTACACGAAAAATACCAAGGAGCCACATTCTGAATTTATGGCAAACGGACTGGGTTGCGGCATTGAGCGCACTGCAACCGAGCAGAAGATGGCATTCCATTCCATCGTCCGCAATGTGCTTGGCGCAGAGGATGAGCACACGGATGATGTGCTTTTGGATCTGCAGCAGAATTTAAGTGATATGATCGATGAATATGCCGAGACACACGACGATGACGAAGATGTTTTCCTGCTCGATAAGGAAGTGGTCACAAAGCTTCTCGCAGACAGTGAGATCAGTGAGGAAAAAGCCGCAAAGATCGAAAAGTCTGTGGATGAGGCATTTGGCGAGAAACCGCCTGCAGCCGAGAATGTGATCGACTCCAAGGCGCTTGTGCAGAACGAACTGCGCGTGGAAAAAATGGCACTTGAGGATCAGGTCGGTACACTGACCGTGCAGCTTAATGAAAAGGATGAGGCACTTGCGGAGCGCACGTCCCAGCTGATTGAAAAGCAGGAAGAGATCGACAATTATATCGCTGAGACAAAGACGTATGATGTGGTACTGCGCGTGAAGCCGGAGAAGGCATCGCAGATCAAGTCGCAGGTGATCAACGGACAGAAATGTCTGGTAATCCCAATGAACGAGGATGAACATGCCACAATCAATGGGGTGAATACGACGGTATAGTTGAAAAGAAAAATTTGCAAAAAAGGGTTGTTAAAATTTCTGGAGTTGCTTATAATAAAGTAAAGAAAGAAGTTAATTCTTAAAAGCTGGTGAGTCCCCACCAAAAAGAGGGAACCGAAAACGGGAGGGCGAGAAATCGTCCTCCTTTTTTTACCAAAGGAGAAATATGAAATTTTATAATATAGCTGATGAATACATAAATTTTTTGCGCACATTTGATTCGAAAGTGTCCGAAAATAAACAGGAGAGTCGTCCTTATATTGGAGTAGTTATTGAAATTGAGGAAATGAAATATTATGCTCCATTCACGTCCCCTAAAGCGAAACACCGCAAAATGAAGAATGGGAAAGATTTTAGAAAGATTCAGGGAGGGGATTATAAAGACGGCAGCAAGATTAAGAAAACTTGTTATGACCGGAGATGAGAACTTGACAACGTTTGATAAGCGGATAAAAGAACGTTGCTGTAATTTGAAAATTATAGAACAAGTGTATACACAATTTAATATGAAGCAAACCAATAGGTAAATACATAAGCCGTATGATTATCCTTTATGTTGACTGTGAATATTGTCTGCTGGAAAAAGTTTAAATAAAGTAGGCATTTGGAATGAAATCTCCCCCTTTCTGTGCTATCATAAATCTATTGGATTATGATACATGGAAAGGGGCTTTTTTTATGGGTAGAAAAAATCCCGCAAAAAATATAAATATCGGTCTGCTGGCGCATGTCGATGCCGGAAAGACCACACTGTCGGAGGCACTGTTATATGCCACCGGGCAGATCCGCGCGCTGGGGCGTGTGGATCATCAGGATGCATTTCTGGATACGGATGCGCAGGAGCGGGCGCGTGGAATTACGATTTTTTCCAAGCAGGCGCGACTTCGGTTGCAACCGACGAATGAGAATTCACATGGTGAACAGACAATAGGTCTGACAATTCTGGATACACCGGGACATGTGGATTTCTCCGCGGAGATGGAGCGCACGTTACAGGTGCTCGACTATGCAATCCTTGTTATCAGCGGAACCGATGGCGTGCAGGGACACACGCGGACACTCTGGCGGCTCCTGCGGCACTATAACATTCCGACCTTTTTGTTTGTCAACAAGATGGATCTGCCGGGGGCGGACAAGGAAGTCGTGCAGCAGCAGTTAAAAACCGAACTGTCCGATGGATGTGTGGATTTTACACAGGACAGCGGAGAAGCATTTTTCGAGGAAGCTGCGATGGGAAGCGAAGCACTGCTGGATGAGTATATGGATCAGGGCAGCATTGCAGAGGAGCATCTGGCGCATGCGGTGGCAAAGCGCGAACTGTTTCCGTGCTACTATGGCTCGGCACTCAAAGTGGAGGGTGTGAAAGAACTGCTTGCAGGCTTTGCAAAATACCACAGGGCACCGGAGTATGAAGACGAATTTTCTGCCCGTGTATACAAGATTGGCAGAGATGCAAAAGGAGCGCGGCTGACCTATCTGAAAGTGACCGGAGGCACGCTGCATGTCAAAGACCGGATTTCCTATGATGGTCTGGAGGAAAAAGTTGACCAGATCCGTCTGTATTCCGGAGAAAAATTTGAGACCGCGGAGGCGGTGGAGGCCGGGGAAGTCTGTGCTGTGACCGGACTTACCACAACCGTACCGGGACAGGGACTCGGCGCGCAGCAGGAGAGCAGTGTGCCGGTACTCGAGCCGGTGCTTAACTACCGGATTTATCTGCCGGACGAAGTGAATGCCGTGGAGATGATGGAAAAATTAAAGCAGCTTGAGGAGGAAGATCCACAGCTTCATATCCTCTGGAATGAGCAACTGCAGGAAATCCATGCGCAGATGATGGGGCAGGTGCAGATCGAAGTTCTGACGCAGTTGATCAAAGAGCGGTTTGGTGTTGTGGTTGTCTTTGGACAGGGCAACATTGTATATAAGGAGACGATCGCAAAGCCGGTGGAGGGTGTGGGACATTTTGAGCCACTGCGCCACTATGCGGAAGTGCATCTGCTGCTGGAGCCGGGCGAACCGGGCAGCGGCATCGAGGTGGCGAGTGCGTGCAGTGAAGACGTGCTCGACCTCAACTGGCAGAGGCTGATTGCCACACATATCATGGAGCGGGAGCATCCAGGGGTACTGACCGGATCGGCACTCACCGATGTGAAAATCACGATTTTAAGCGGACGTGCCCATATCAAACACACCGAGGGCGGTGATTTCCGGCAGGCAACTTACCGCGCGATCCGGCAGGGGTTAAAGAGTACGGAAAGCGTGCTGTTAGAACCAGTGTATGCGTTTACGCTTGAAGTACCGCAGGAGATGGTTGGCCGTGCCATGACCGACTTAAAGCAGCGTGCAGGCAAGTTTGATTCGCCGGAATTTGGCACCGGAAACGGCATGGACTACGCCGTGCTGCAGGGCACGGTTCCGGTCGCAGCAATGCAGGACTACAGCAGTGAGGTGCATGCGTATACCCGCGGACTCGGGCATCTGACACTGGAACTTTCCGGTTATGATGTCTGTCACAACAGTGAGGAAGTGATCGCGGAAACCGGATACGACAGTGAAGCAGATACGGCAAATCCGACCGGATCGGTATTCTGTGCGCATGGTGCCGGATTTATCGTGCCGTGGGATCAGGTGGATAATTATATGCATCTGCCGCGGCAGTTTGTGCCGGAGGAGGAAACCCAGACACCTGCGGACGGGCGCAGTTATGAGACCAACGGGCAGAGTTTTGGCCCGGTGCACCGGCAGCAGTCTTCCGGCAAGACCGGCTGGGAGTTAGATCAGGAGCTGCAGCAGATTTATGCCCGCGAGTTTGGCATGAGCCACGAAGATATGGAAGATCAGGAACGGCGCAAGTGGCTGAAAAAGAAATCCGATGCGCCGAAGCCGAATGTGGTAAAATATGATAAAAAAGGCAATCCGATCTATCCGGCGAAGGGACCGCAGGAAGAATATCTGATTGTGGACGGTTACAATATTATTTTTGCATGGAAAGACTTAAACGAACTTTCCCGTGTCAATATTGATTCCGCAAGGGACAAGCTTTTGGATATTTTAAGCAATTATCAGGGATACAAGAGCTGTCCGGTGCTGGTGGTGTTTGATGCCTATAAGCGCAAGGAACATCCGGGTGCCAAAAGCAAATATCACAATCTGGATGTGGTCTACACGAAAACCGATGAGACCGCGGATGCATTTATCGAGCGCACCGTGCATGAGATCGGGCACAAGTACCGTGTCACGGTTGCGACAAATGACGGGCTGGAGCAGCTTACGGTCATGAGTCAGGGCGCGCTTCGCATGTCGGCGGACAATCTCCGGGAGGAGATCGAGCGGCTGAGCCGGCTGGAGTATGAAAATTATCTGGCAAGTCAGAAGCGATAACTTGAAAAACAGGAGATATAAAAGGTTGAAAAGCCTTGAATTTTAATAAAGACACCTGATTATATGAGGAGGAAAATAAAATGTTCGTAGCAGAAGATATGTACAAATTAGGAAGCCAGCGTTCGGCAATCCGTGAATTATTTGAGTATGGTAAGCAGCGCGCAGCAGTTGTGGGAGCGGAAAATGTCTATGATTTTTCCCTCGGAAACCCAACCGTACCGGCACCGGACTGCGTCAATGAGACCATCCGTGACCTGACACAGAAACTGGATTCCATTTCTTTGCACGGATATACTTCTGCACAGGGAGATATCGAGACGAGACAGGCAATCGCAGATTACCTGAACAAGACATATGAGACTGCGTTTTCGGCAGACAATTTTTACCTGACCATGGGAGCTGCCGCATCTTTGTCCGTATGTTTCCGCGCACTTACCACTTCACCGGAAGATGAGTTTATCACGATTGCACCGTTTTTCCCGGAGTACCGTGTGTTTGTGGAAGCCAACGGAGCGAAACTTGTTGTGGTACCGCCTCACACCAGCGATTTCCAGATTGATTTTGAAGCCTTAGAAAAAGCCATCAGCGCACACACCAAAGGCGTGATCATCAACTCCCCGAACAACCCGTCCGGAGCTGTTTATTCGAAAGAGACGATTCAGAAACTTGCCGCACTTCTGACAAAGAAATCCGAAGAAAACGGCACACCGGTCTTTATCCTTGCGGATGAACCGTACCGCGAGATCGCATACGATGGCGTGGAAGTACCGTATGTGACAAAATATTATGCAAACACACTGGTATGCTATTCCTATAGCAAATCCCTGTCACTGCCGGGCGAGCGTATCGGCTATGTGATCGTTCCGGATGAAGTGACCGAGAGTAAGACTGTTTATGCGGCAATCGCCGGAGCCGGCCGTGCGCTGGGCTATGTCTGCGCACCGAGCATGTTCCAGAAAGTGATTACAGCCTGTGTCGGCAACACCGGGGATATTGAATTGTATAAGAAAAACCGCGATCTGCTCTACGATGGACTGACAAAGATCGGTTATGAATGTTTTAAGCCACAGGGCGCTTTTTACATGTTTGTGAAAGCATTGGAGCCGGACGCAGACGCATTCTGCGAGCGTGCCAAGGAGCAGGATCTTCTGATTGTATCTGCGACCGGATTTGGCTGCCCGGGATATGCGCGTGTGTCCTATTGTGTGGATTATGATATGATCGAGCGGTCTTTTACAGCGTTTGAAAAATTATATAAGAGTTATCAGGGATAGAGGCTTTTTACCTCTATCTCCTGAATCGTGTTAAGGTCAATGGTTTCGTTGAAAATGTATTGGATTCCGCAATGATCCAGTTCACAGGCAGCGGAAAGGTTATCACCAAGCGTATCCATATCTGCATAAGGTGCAGGAAGTGGGTGCGCTTTTTTTTCGGAAGGTTTTCGGTCATCGACAGAAGGCAGATTACACATATAATATTGCCTGCCGTCGGTATCGGTAGCGATAACGTAGTAAAAATGTCCGTCTTCTCTCCAGTCTGCATCCGGGCGGATGGTTATACCATATGGGGTGAGCTGCACGGGAAGTGAGATGTCGCTACCTTCGATGTTTGCTTCGAAATCCTTTTCATCTATTTGCGTCACTTCTCCCTCTGTTTTTACATTCTCCAAAGGTTGGCTGGTATTGGTCGGAGATTGAAAGCCGCGATATAATTTTGGATTTTTCCATGCTGCATCATCGGTATAAAAGCCGTATTGCCGGATGGAAAGGCCATCTTCTGTTTCCAAAGTCCGACTCTTCATCGTGGTCATATGTTCAATCCAATAGTTTGTGGAATTTGCAGATTCGGATTCTGGAATCAGCAAATCTACAATAATGGTTTTGGAAACGGAATCAATTTTTATGGAAGAAATCACAATCTGCGTATTTGTACCGGTCTCTGTGTTTTCGTTTTCTGTGGAATCCGTTTTTTGTGACTTATTTTCGGAAGTGGATTGTGACGTTTTTTCCGAATCTGGTGCAGGTGTGACGACAGATTCCGTATCTTCGGTTGGTGTGTCGGAAACCGGTGGATTTTCCGGAACATCATTTCTAAAGTATTGTACGATTTTTCCAAGGAACGGTACTTTTTGCGCCCAGGTCGGATTTGCCATGCCGATTCCAAGCAGAAGAACAGCAAAAACAGCGGCAACAGCGACTGCGCGTTTTAATATCTGTGTTCTTTTGGAGGAACCAGGCATTTGGTAAAAGGTATTTTTCTGGGGTTTGGATTCTAAGATATAATCATCTTTTATTTCGGTGATTGCCTTATACAGTTTGTGGTTTTTCATAGCAGATACCCCCTTTCAGTGAGTACATCCTTTAGTGAATTGCGGACGCGGAAAAGTATGGATTCCACTTTGCTTTTGCTCATTTCACATTCTTCCATAATTTCTTTGATGGAAAGAAAATACCAGTAACGAAGAATAAAAACTTTTCGCTGTTCTTCCTTGATGGTTCCTAAAAAAGTGTTGATGCAGGCAGTCAGATCCGACACAAGAACAGCATCGGAGATTTCGCCTGCTCCGGTCAGCTCCCCGGTCATTTCATCGATGGAAATCATACCTGCATTTCGCTTCATGGCATGGTTATATTCACATTTTTTCAGTGCCTGATTTCTTGCAATTTTTAATGTATATGCTTCCAGATTGTCGGGATTTTGTGGTGGAATCGAGTTCCAGAGACCAAAATAAGTATCATTTTCGGTTTCCTGTGCATCCGGGACGTTGCGCAGAATATGGTAGCATACGGCAAGAATGCGCCTTCCATATTTATTTTGGACTTCTGTGATCGCACGTTCCAAACGCTTTAGAAAAAGGGTAATAATATCGGCATCAAGCATGTTGTTTCCTCCTTTAATTTTATCGTATATGATATATGTACGGTTTTCAATAAAAAAGCTTGCATCAAATCATAACGAAAAGAACAAAAACTATATATTGTAGGAAATAGTGAGGTATGATACCATAATCTGGTTAGAAAATATGGGGTGAAAAATATGTCAGAAAGTAAAATGAGAGAACATATTCGATTTACCGGATACGTACAGGGCGTAGGCTTTCGGTACCGCCTGTCCCATCTGGCACAGCGTTACGGTGTGACCGGCTGGGTACGAAATGAATATGATGGTTCGGTCAGTGCCGAGTTGCAGGGATTACCGGAGGAGATTGATCAGATCATCCAGCAGCTGCAGCAGGACCGGTATATTGAAATTCAGGGTATGGATCGAAGAAAAATTTCGATGGAGGAAACAGAATATAGTTTTCAGGTGAGGTATTAGGAGATGAAAAAGAAATCAGTGGCATTTTGGATATTTTTCATATTGGCAGTTATTTGTATCATTTACGCAGTAATTGTGCGTTCGACAGGTTCCGGGACAAGTTTTTTCCTGATGTGGATAGCAATCGGAATTGTTCTGTTGCTTTTGGGAATTTCATTTCAAATGGAATTCTGGAAGAAAGTACCACATGTGGTAAAGGTCATTGGTATGGTCGTTGTGTGCATTGGAATCGTTTCTTTTGTTTTTGTGGAAGGATGCGTCATCAGCCAGATGCATGCGAAGGGGAAAGCCGGATTGGATTACATTATTGTTCTTGGTGCGCAGGTGCGTGAAAATGGACCGAGTCCTGTATTAAAATATCGTCTCGATAAGGCTGTGGAGTATCTGGAAGAAAATCCTGATACGATCTGCATTGTTTCCGGAGGACAGGGAAAGAACGAACCATGGTCGGAAGCCGAGGGCATGGCACAATATTTAAAAATACAGGGAATTGACGAGAATCGTATCCGTCTGGAAGATCAGTCACTGACAACAGAACAGAATGTTACAAACAGTCAGAAACTGATGGAAGAAGGAACTTCGGTCGGAATCGTAACAAATGATTTTCATGTGTTCCGTGCAAAACAGATTGCAAAGAAATATGGATTGACAGATGCATGCGGAATCGCAGCGGGATCTTCACCATTGTATTTGCCAAATAATATGTTGCGGGAGTTTTTTGCAGAGATCAAGTTTTTGGTTTTTTAAATAGAATTTCCGTTTGTTACAATTGAAGAATAGTTGGAAAAAGGATCGAAAAATCAGAGCGAAAGGAGCACACTAGAATTATAATATTTCTAGTGTGCCCCTTTTTTTCATAACGATAAACCGCAAACCGCAAATGACGGCATTTTAAAATCGTTCATGTCGAAATAACTGTAATTCGCGCAATTAACAGCAGATCTTTTTTGAAATGTGGTACTATATTCCCAAAGTAAATGCACATCAGACCAGATGTGCCAGAAGTCTGAAAAATGGATACAAGGAGGACATAAACATGAGAAAACGAATTACAAGCCTGTTTCTTGTGCTGGCTCTGTGCCTGGCAATGATGCCCACAGCGGCACTGGCAGAGACAGTAGATTTTGCAGCGCAGACGCCCCCGGCCGTGGAGGAAGCGGCAGACCCGGCAAACGGGGAAGCAAAGCAGGAAAATCAGCCTGCGGAACAGGAAGAACAGCAGGAGACCCCGGCTGTAAAGCAGGACGAGGCCGTGGCCAACGTGCAGGCGATGATCGATGCTCTGCCTGACGCGGCGGAACTGGACGGCATGGACGATGCGGCGCGGGATGCGGTCCACGAGGCGTTTCAGGCCGCCTGCGACGCCTATTATGACACCCTGACCGAGGAACAGCAGGCACAACTGAAAAACACGGAGAAGCTGGCGGCGCTGTCCGACTGGTTCAGCCAGACTGAGACGCTGGCGGAGGAGACAGGGCATCCCGATCACCCCATCTGCGGCGACGTGAACTGCGAAGATTCCAGCCATGCGCTCTCAAGCGGAGAGACATGGACGGGCGTTGACAGTTTGAATAAAATCACCAAGGCGGGCAACTACTACCTGACCGGCAATGTGACGCTTACCACAGCATGGACGCCCACAGACGGCGTGGTGCTGTGCCTGAACGGCTACAGCATCACGGCGAATGCTAAATGTTGACACCATCATCGTGAAGTCCGACAGGACCTTTACCCTGACCGACTGCGAACCGGCGGGAAAAGAGGGTAAGATCACCCACGGCTTTAATGTCGAGACCAATAAAACGCACTACTTCTCCGGTGTGGTTGTGAGCGGCACATTCAATATATACGGCGGCAGCATCACCGGCAACAATCAGAGCGGAAAAGCTGTAGCCGGCGGCGGCGTGTATGTCGGCGAAGGCGGCATATTCAATATGTACGGCGGCAAGATCACCGACAACATATCGAGCAGCGGCGGCGGCGTGGGTGTGAGCGGCACATTCAATATGTACGGCGGCACGTTCACCATGAACGACGGCACCATCTCCAAAAACACGGCTACTAACGGCGGCGGTGTGTATGTGTCCAGCGATACGAGGAGCAGCACATTCACCATGAGCGGCGGCACCATCACCAAGAACAATGCCACCTATGGCGGCGGCGTGTATATGGGAGATAATACAACATTTACCATGGAGAACGGCACCATCACCGGCAACAATGCTGGCTCCGGCGGCGGCGTGTGTGTGGTCTCCAATGTTACCTTCAACATGAAAGACGGCACCATCTCCGGCAACAATGCTACCCGAAACGGCGGCGGCGTGTGTGGGGCAACCGATGCAACCTTTACCTTCAACGGCACGGTGAACATCACTGGCAACTGCAAGGGCGGCACACTGAACGACGAAACCGGAAAATATACCGGCGGCACAAAGAACAATGTGCACCTGTTCCCTGAACAGAACATCACCATCGGCGCGGGTTTGACAAATGATGCCCGCATCGGCATCACCACGACGGATAAGCCTATGGAGAACTTCCAAGCTCAGTTCGCCACCGACGCGACCAATACGGCGCTGAACTATGCCGCCATCTTCATCCCGGATGAGGCGGACCAAGGCTATGTGGTCATCAAAGGCGAGGATAATAAGCTCTACCTCAGCGCGCACCAGCACAACTGGACGTATAAGCTCAAGGAGGGTACCAAGGACACCATTATTGCTACCTGCGATGCCGCAGACTGCACCGACAAAAACGGCGGCAGCGTGACCATCAAGGCCCTCGACCTCGTCAGCCTCGACTATGACGGAAAGCCCAAGGCGGCGACGCTGACAGGAAACGACTGGCAGGGTTTGGCGGTGGCTCAGATCGCCATCACCTACAAGAATAAGGATGCTGACACTACCCTTGGAACCGCCCCCACCGACGCGGGCAAATACGAAGCCAGCATCACGCTGGGCGAGGGCAATAATGCAGTAACCGCCAGTGTGGAGTATACCATTAGTCAGGCCTTTCTGCAGTACACCATCCCCGACGATGTGACGGCTGTCTACGGCGACACCCTTGCCAAGGTGACGCTGCCCACCGATGAGTGGACTTGGGAGAATCCTGAGCAGAGTGTTGGCAATGTGGGCGAGCACACCTTCAATGCCACCTACACGCCCAAAGATCCCAACTACAAGAAGGTCAGCGGCATTGACGTTCCGGTGACCGTGAATAGGGCCCCCATTACCATCAGCATCACCGGTATGCCGGAGGGCCCCATCGCCTACGGCGATACGTTCGTTCTGACCATCACCCAGACCGGCGACAGCAATGCCGTCCCAAAAAACTGGACGAAGTTCAGCCATGACCGGCACTTGAAGTACCTCAAGGATGCGTCCCATCCTGAGGAAGGCAAGTTCAAGTTCCAGGCCATAGGCGTCTGCTCCGGGAACGGATGCAGTCGAGATTTCACCGTGGAGTTTGAGAGTGAAACGCATAAGGGCAGCCGCACCGTGGGTACGCCGACGATCACCAAGAAAACGCTGACGAAGGATGATCTGCATTTCGGCGGCCTTCCTACCTTCTTTACCAAGGACTATGACGGCAGCACGAGCTTCACAAAAGCCAGCGTGGAGATCAATTCCAGCGCCAAGGTGGACGCAAGCGATGCTCTGCCCGAGGTCAAAGGCAGCTATGCCTACAACAGCGCGAATGTGAAGGAGGCCAGCAAGGTGACCTTCACCTCCGAAAAGACCGAGAGCGAAAAATACATTCTGCCCGCCGGCCTCACTGTGGAGCATGTTGCAACCATCACGAAGGCCAATCAGGCTGAGCTGACCGTGACCTCCGATGCTGCGACCTACGGCGAAGATCTGACGCTGACGGTTTCCGGCGGAGCCGGCGACGGTGCGGTGAGCTACACCGTGAAGAACGGCACCGGCGAAGCGACGATCGTTGACGGCAGCAAGCTGCATCCCACGAAGGCGGGTACGGTGTTCGTCACCGCGACCAAAGCGGGTGACAATAACTATGAGGATGTTACCAGCGCCGAAAAGGAAATCACCATAGCTAAGGCGAGCTATGGAGACAAGGAAATTCCTGTTTCCGCGAAGATCGGCAGCATAAAAACGGTGGATCTGACAACGGGGATCGTGCCGGGCGGCAGCCTGAGCTGGTCGGCTAAGCACGATGATTTCTCTGTTGTTGAAAACCCTTCTCTTAACGACAGTACTTTCTCGTTCACCGTTCGGAATTCCGAAGGTGTAGTGGGGAAAATAGCACAAGTCAGCTATACAGTCTCCAGCGGCAACTATGCGGACTACGTCCTTACTATAACAATAAAGGCCACCGACAAGGACAAGCAGACCGGCTTCAAGTTTGAGAACGGCAATGTGACCAAGACCTACGGCGACGCGGGCTTCACCTTCGCCGCTACCGGAGCGGCGAAGGGCAGCACCGTGACCTACGAGAGCAGCGATAAAACCGTTGCTACGGTGGACGCAAACGGCAAGGTCACCATTCTCAAGGCAGGCAGCACCAATATCACGGCAACGGCAGCGGAGACTGCGGACTACGAGCAAGCAACAGCGACCTATACCCTGACGGTGGAGAAGAAGACTGTTATCGTCAAGGCCAAGGATCAGACCGCCTATGTGGGCGACAAGGCTCCCGCGCTGGGAGAGGACAGCTACACCGTTTCCGGTCTGGTGGGCGAGGAGAAGCTGACGACCCTGCCGATGGTGAAGTACGTCGACGCGGACGGCAACGAAATTGCCCCCGACATGACCAAGACCGGCGAGGTCAAGATCCGTGTCGGCGACGCGGCGGCCTCCGGCAACTACACCATCTGCTATGAGGACGGCAAGCTGACGATCACCACGCGCCCCTCCAGTGGCGGCGGCTCCTTCAGACCGAACCAAAAACCGACGATTCAAGGCAGTGAAGGCGCGAAAACTGCCCTCAGTGCAGATGGAACGAAGCTTACCATTACAGTAGAAGATGGCTACGAAATTACGGATGTTTTGGTGAATGGAGTTTCTAAAGGAGCAGTAGCAGAGATTACCGGTCTGAAAACAGGCGATAAAGTCGAAGTCAAGACAGCTAAGAAAACAGAGCCGACCAAGCCAACGAACCCGACGAAGCCGAGCGCAGACAAGAAGGCGAAACTTGTCAAGGGCGTTCAGAACACAACAATCGTTGTGAAGACCAAACTGACGAAGGACGGAAAGATTCTTCTGACTTGGAAAAAGTCCAAGGGCTACAAGGTTGACAAGTTCGAGATTTATCGTTCTGTAAAGAAGAACAGCGGCTACGGCAAGAAACCTTTCTTCACAACGAAGGGCGGAAGCCGGTCGCAGTATTATCTGAACACGAAGAAACTGAAAGCAGGCAGGACCTACTATTACAAGGTTCGCGGCGTTCGCATCATTGACGGCAAGAAGTACTACACGCACTGGTCGAACAAAGTCTGGAGAAGCGTGAAATAAGAAAGCAAATGCAATTTCTTTTTACATGCGACGCAGGAGGAACTGGCACGGCGCTATCGCATCACGCAGGCCGCCGTCAGCCAGCGCCTGAAACACCGTCAACGCCAGCACCTGAAACACCAGCAGTAAAGACTCCGAAAAAAGGGGATAAGGTATCGGATGATAAGAAGACCGGTAGTTATATCATCACCAGCAGCGAAAAGAAGGAGGTTGCGTACAAGGCACCGGCAAATAAGAATGCAAAGACCATAACGATTCCTGCAACCATCAAGGTGAAGGGTGTCACCTATAAAGTAACAAAAATTGCAGATAACAGTTTTAGGAATAATAAGAAGATTACCGAAATTACGATAGGTAAAAATATCGTAAGCATAGGTAAGAATGCATTCTATGGTTGCAAGAAGTTAAAGACAATAACGATTCGTTCTAAGAAACTGACTTCCAAGACGGTATCAAAGAATGCCTTTAAGGGACTGACCAGGATAACAACCATAAAGGTACCAAAGAACAAACTTACAGCATATAAGAAGTTGTTAAAGAAAAAAGGACTTTCATCCAAAGTAAAAGTAAAGGGATACAAATGATTCGTGAGAGGGACTGTATTTTACAGTCTCTCTTTGATTTTCAATGAGCTGATACAAAAAATGTATTGGCTTTTTTCATTGGTTCGGTTTTGGAAATTGGCAAATTCTTAGAATGATAAAAATCCAGTTGTAGAAATGAGTTATCTGGGGTATAATGATCATGATAATATATTGATAAAGTTATGATAAGCAGAAAGGAACGTGATGTTATGATTCAGATTAAACCAGTTTCCGATTTAAGAAATAAATTTCCTGATATTGAAAAGATTGTAAATGAGGGAGAACCAGTATATCTGACTAAAAATGGATATGGTGCAATGGTTGTACTAAGTCTGGAGGCGTATTCAAGACTAACGGACGGTGTGGAATCAGCTCTTGATGAAGCAGACAGAATGGCAATGGAGGATAAGACACGTCTGTCACATGAAGAAGTGTTTAGTGGCTTAAGAAGGAGAGTAAATGGCTAATAATTCATACAGATTAAGGTATCTTCCATTATTCTATACAGACTTGGAAGAAAAGGTGACATACATTGCAGATAAGTTAAGAAACCCACAAGCTGCGAATGATTTATTGGATGCTGTTGAAGCAGCAATACTTGCCAGAGTCGATGTAGCTGAGAGCTTTGAACCATATCATTCTTTGAAAGAGCGACATTATCCATATTATCGCATCTATGTAGATAATTATGTGATTTATTATGTGGTTATCGCAGATGAAGGTGCTGAAAAGATTATGGAAGTGAGAAGATTCCTATATAAAGGTCAGGATAGGGATACAATAATTTAATAGTAATATAGTAAGAGTCTGTGCAAAATTGATGCACAGGCTCTTTTTGGAATACCAACTAGACGATGACAGAAAAAAACATACCTGAAAGCCAGCATTTATAAGTGGTTCTATGTGTTAAACAGAAGTCACAAAAGAAATAAGAGAGTTGACTTGCTTGGAATCAGCAGGGGTGCAAAGGATTATCTTGTCGGCGAGTGTAAATTCAAGAAAGCACCTTTTAGCTATTCCGAATATCTTGATACCAAGAGGTGCCTGACACAATAAAATTTGCCTACAGCAAATCTCTGTCACTGCCGGGCGAGCGTATCGGCTATGTGATTGTTCCGGATGAAGTGACCGAGAGTAAGACGGTCTATGCGGCAATTGCAGGAGCCGGGCGTGCGCTGGGTTATGTCTGTGCACCGAGCATGTTCCAGAAAGTGATTGCATCCTGTGTCGGCAACACTGGGGATATTGAATTATATAAGAAAAACCGCGATCTGCTCTACGATGGCCTGACAAAGATCGGCTATGAATGTTTTAAGCCACAGGGCGCTTTTTACATGTTTGTCAAAGCATTGGAGCCGGACGCAGATGCATTCTGCGAGCGCGCCAAGGAGCAGGATCTTCTGATTGTATCTGCGACCGGATTCGGCTGCCCGGGATATGCGCGTGTGTCCTACTGTGTGGATTATGATATGATCGAGCGGTCGTTTTCTGCATTTGAAAAATTGTATCAGAGTTATCGTTAGGGGAAATTATGTCAGACAGTAAACGAAGAGAACACATCTGTTTCACCGGATATGTGCAGGGGGTAGGGTTTCGCTACCGTCTGTCGCATCTGGCCCAGTACTATGGTGTGACCGGATGGGTAAGAAATGAATATGATGGATCGGTCAGTGCCGAACTACAGGGGCTTGTCGGAGAGATTGATCAGATTATCCAGCAGTTGAAACAGGACAGATATATTGATATTACCGGGATGGATCGGCAAAACATACCACCGGATGAACAGGAAAATGGCTTTCATATCCGGTATTAGCGGAGTGAAAAGGGATGGAGAAATGAAAAAGAATATGATGGTATTTTGGATATGTTTACTGCTTGGAATCCTGAGTGTGATTTATGCGGTAATGGTTCATGCGACCGGTTCCGGCACAGCTTTTTTCCTTATATGGATTGGTATCGGGATCGTGGTGTTTCTGTTTGGAATTTCCGTGTACATGGAAGTGTGGAAAAAGGTGCCGCATCCGGTAAAAATCTTTGCAGGAATGATGGTCTGTATCGGACTGCTTGTGTTTTGTATCGTAGAGGGCTGTGTGATCAGCCAGATGCACGCGGATGGACGAGGGGGGCTCGACTATATTATCGTACTTGGCGCACAGGTGAGAAAGGATGGTCCGAGTCCGGTTCTTAAATATCGTCTGGATAAGGCTGTGGAATATCTGAATGAAAACCCGGACACGGTCTGCATTGTTTCCGGAGGACAGGGAAGCAACGAGCCGTGGTCTGAAGCAGAGGGAATGGCACGGTATCTGCAGGAAAAAGGCATTGATACTGCGCGGATTTTGACAGAGGATCAATCGCAGACAACCGAGCAGAATATCACGAACAGTAAAATGCTGATGAAAGAAGGCGCATCCGTTGGCATTGTGACCAACAATTTTCATGTATTCCGTGCCTTACAGATTGCAAAAAAGTACGGACTTTCCGATGTCTGTGGAATTGCGGCGGATTCCACACCAAAATATCTGCCGAACAATATGCTGCGGGAATTTTTTGCGGAGATGAAGTGGCTGTTATAGAGAAAAAGGGGAACACCCTGCACAAAGCAGAGGTGTTCCCCTTTTTTTCATAACTATGAACCGCAAATGACGGCATTTTATAATCGTTCATGTCGAAATAACTGTAATTCGCGCAATTAACAGCAGATCTTTTTTAAAATGTGGTACTATATTCCCGAAGCGAATGCACATCAGACCAGATGTGCCAGAAGTCTGAAAAATGGACACAACGGAGGAAATGCTTATGAAAAAAATGACAGCTTTTGTGATGGCACTGGCATTGGCCTGTACCAATGTTCCGGCTAATCTGCATGTACAGACAGGAACAGAGACCGTATACGCGGCACAGGAGACCGCGATCAATTCCGAGCAGGATCTGATCGCCATGCAGAATAACCCGAAGGGAAATTATTATCTGGCGAAGGATATCACAATTAAGGGGAATCTGAATCTGTTTCCGAATTATTATGATTATGATATGAAGGTGCAGCACGAGGAGTGCTTTACGGGTTCCCTGGATGGAAAAGGACATACGATTAAGAACTATACGGGAATGGGACTGTTCAACAATGCAAAAAATGCAACGTTTAAAAACATTGTTATGACAAATGTGACGATTCAGGGAAAAGAACTGGGAGCAGCCCTGGTATATCAGGCAGAAAAGTGCAGGTTTTCCAATATCACAGTATCCGGAAAAGCGACAATCGGTGGTGCCGGAATTGTCGATAGCGCACGATCCTGTGATTTTACCGATTGTACCAGTAAAGTCAATGCAGATATTAAAGTAACGGATGCGTTGCCAGGCTATTTTGCCGGAATCTCCTGGGGAGATGAAAATTCCAATTTCAGGAATTGCCGGAATAAGGGCAATATCACATTGACAGGAGCATGGAATGAGGATACTTCGTTTTCGGTATATGGTATTGCCATGATCACGAAGAAAATAGAAAAGTGTGTCAATACCGGAAATCTTACAATTAAGAATACAGCAAAGGGAGATGCAGGATTCGGGCTTGAATTTGAGGCTTGCGGTGTTGCCGGAACGTGTTATGGACAGGCTAAGGGATGCGGCAATACCGGTAAAATTTCTGTAACAAATCAGGGAGGAAAGACCTCGCGCGCGGAAGTCAAAGTGTGTGGTGTAATCGGATCGTCCACTGTAAACAATGCGGTTAAACAGTGCTATAACAAGGGTGCGGTTTCCTTTACCGGTGTCTGCTCCGGAAGAGACTATGAAGGAGACAATTATATTGCGGGTGTAGGATTTGGATCGTTAATGAGCGAATGCTACAATACCGGTAAGATTACTGTCAATACGAAGAACGGATTTACCAATGTTGGCGGTGTAAGTTACTACGGGACAAAGATTAAAAACTGTTATAATACAGGAACGGTCAGCCTTACCGGAAAAGGGTATGCAGGTGGTGTTGTCGGAGAATTCAGTGATGGAAGCTGCAATTACAACGTAGGAAAAGTTACGGCAAAAGGAAAATATGCCATGGCTGGTGAGATCGCCGGTTATGTATCAGGGGAAAATACCGTATCGGATAATTATTATACCGGTTCCGGAAAGAAGAGTGGACGCGAGTATACAAGCTGGGTACCATATCAGTCAAAGGCGAAGAAAGTTTCTTCGATCACATTCGGAAACTGCTCGAAGCTTTCTTCCAAATACTGGACATACTCAAACAAACATAAAAGGCTGATCTTAAAGAACAACAAAGAAGTATAGGAGAAATCTATATGAAAGCAAAGAAAAAAATAATCCTGCAAATAGGAAAAAATTTGTGCAGTCTGGCACTGGTACTTATTATGATGATCTGCATCATACCGCAGATGACCGTAAAAGCAGACAATGTGGGTACGACAGAGGAAAAACTCGAGGAAGACTGGGGGGCAATGAGTTCAGCAGCCGGCAAAATGAATATGACCAATACAACAACCAAAGCACAGGTCATGAAAGTAATTACTGCTGCAGCAAAAAACGGAACCAAAGCAGAATGGAAATCGTTCCGCAAAGTAGATGCAACTTATGAAAGCAAGGGAGGTGTTACCGCCTATCTGAATCTGTCACTGGATGGAAAGACAAGGGAACTTTATATCAATGAAGTGATTCCGACATTGGGAAACAACCGGCCGGAAAAAGGAATTGCCGTTTCTGAGGATGAATGGAACATTTTGCGGTTGACCAATATTGAGCGTGCAAAGGAAGGGAAAAAACTTCTTACCATGCCGGCAGCATTGCAAAAAGCAACCGCAGTCCGTGCAAAGGAAAATGTCAACAATACACAGCCAGCACATACCAGACCTAATGGAACCAGCTACAAGACTGCCGTTCCGTCTTCCTTTAAGACTACCGGACTCGGCGAGAATATGTACAAATGTACAAAAACGGTTACGGCACAGCTTGCGATGCGTGGATGGATGAACAGTGCCAGTCATAAGGCAAACATTTTACGGGAAAATTATCAGTATCTGGGCGTTGGAACTTATGAGACAGAGGCGGTGCAGATCTTTGCATCTTCCAATAAGAAGATCAAGTCCTACACAACAAGCACCGGAAAGACAACTTTTGCAGATGAGGAGGCAATGGCTGGCGAATATCTGATCTGTACGGATCAGGCAGGTGTGAAATCGTATCTGCCACTTGATACAACCTATATGAAAAAAGTAAAGGGCGGCTATACGATCAATCTGAATGCGACAAAGACCGTGAAGATCAAGATTAAAAATGCATCTTCCACATCCTCGTACACCGATGTGGATGCTGCCGATGCCAAGGCAGTTGCATGGGTGGTAAAAAACAAGATCATGGAGCCTACCAGCAAGAACGAATTTTATTCCAAGGCAATCTGCACCAAGGGTGATGTATTTAACGCTTTGTACAAGGCAAACGGATCTCCGACACCGAAAGCATTAAATCATTTCCCGGATGTCAAGAGCACGGACAGTTACTATAAAGCTGCATTGTGGGCAGTGGATAAGGGACTGATTGAGTATGGAATCTTTGAAGGAAAATATGCTTACCAGCGTGGCTATGCACTGTATTATGTATGGCAGAGCATCGGTGCACCGAAAGCATCCCAGAAATCAACATTTACGGACTACAAGGACTGGGTATTTTATGCGGATGCGGTAGCATGGGCCGAGTCCAAGGGCATCATCAAAGACAATGGTGATCATAAATTCAGACCGGACGATGCTGTTACGCGCGTGGAACTTGCAAAATTTATCTACTATGCATATAAATAATTTTAAAGTAAATGCACGAAAAAGGAGGACTGGTTATGGTCAAACAATTTAAGGAAACACAAATGGAAGGAAGAAGGTTACTGCATTTGGGGATAGCAGCATGTATGCTTATGCTGGTCATGGTAATCTGTCATGCAGAGCCTGTTTTTGCAAAGAACTTCGAAATGGATCTGGATGCAAATAAGGTAACTTACACACTTACAGAAGCAAAAAGTGGCAGTGTAATATTTGGTGAAGCAAATACTACCGGATACATTTATATCGGACAGAAACCGGATACATTTGTTGTAAAAAATGACACGGATAAAGTTATCCGGGTAGGTATGTATGTGACTACGGAAAGCCCGGTTACACTAACCTGGTTTGCTGATTTTGGACCGGCACTAATGAGTCAGACGATCAATCGGAGTGAATCAGCCGTTATTACAGGACAGACCGCAAAGCCTGGCGAAGAGGTATCCGTACAGTATGGCTATATAAAAGAAGAAAACAAGAATGTGAAAACGCTGCCACGCCTTAAGGTTAGAGCAAAAATCACCGTTACGGATGAACCGGTGTATAAAACAGTCGTAAAAAAAGAGCCGAAGATTGAAGTGACGAAGATGTCTGCGGATCAGGCTGGCATTCAGGTGGATGTCAATAATGGCGGTGCAGGAGTCCGTGGTGTTTCCAAAATTTATGTTTATAAAGGCTCAAAAAAGATCAAGACTTTTACAAGTGCTGCCACAAGTAAATACACATTTACTTATAAGGCAAAAGGAGCAGGTTCGGCAAAATATAAGGCGAAAGTCGAAATGATCGAAAACAAAAATGATGCAAAGACGAGTAAGGCAGTGTCTCCAAAGGCAAATACATATTCCTTGAAGGTCAGCACCAAGCTGAGCGACTATGAAGAAGATGAAATCAAGTTTGTAACCCAATCTCTTTCCTACAGTGGAAATACCATTATTGTAAAGGGATATACTGTAAATACGATGGGAGCAGATCTGGCTTATCCGTTTTATACCTATGCTTCCTGTCCGGGTAAACTGATTTATCAGTATAGATCCCCGGCAAATAAAGTAATTAAAAAAGGTATTCATAAATATACGTTTAAAGTTAAGAACGTGTCGGTTGTAGATTTACGACACTGCGGAATTAATGTTAAATAATTGCACATAAAAGAGGTAATGTTTATGAAAAAAAGGTTAATTTGCAAACCTAATGCAAAATAGGTTTGCATTTAGTATGACAGGCATAAAATAGGTTTTTTGGCTCTACTTTGTGCCTGTTTTATTATGAACAAAATTCAAAATTGCCGCTTAAATCAAGGGCAAAGCTCATGGCATCTAATGATGTTAGGACTTATTCTCAAAGTAAATGCAAAAAGGATTAAAAATTTGCATTTACCTTGAGAAGTCGAAATGCGACAAAAAACCAGTTCATACTATTATCAATAGAGTAAACGAATGGAGAAG
>OLGZ01000404.1_pt1 | contig 35570 bp, 34 predicted proteins | sample 1605981 | NCBI WGS metagenome assembly OLGZ01 (sample SAMN03283291) | human gut metagenome | biome: human-associated habitat; material: feces | host: Homo sapiens | place: Peru | collected 2012 | reverse complement strand
ATTGAATAGTTGCTGGATATTTTAATATATTTATTATTGCTTGTTCTTCTAAAGTGCAAAAATTGCACTTTAAAGCAGTGAAATTGCACTTTTAGTTGTAATTATTTTGATTTTTTAATACACTATTAAGATTTTAAAAAAGTTTTTCAAAATTTTGAAAAAACTTTAGATTTTTATATATTCTTTTCTTAATTATTAAATTTTTATATAATACCTTCTATATTATTTAATAGTTCTTCTTTATTAAATTCTTCTAGGCAAGATGTATATATATGTGTAGAATTTATTTGTTGTATCTCTTCCTCTAATTCATTAAAATCAAAAGCAAAAGGTTCAGGATATCTTGGTTCTGTATTAAATACTGCATTTCTGTTTTTTAATTGATACCATTTACCATACATATTTTTTTCATCATCTAATAAAATTAAATTATAGGATAATAAATCTTCAAAATAAACCGATCCCCATGCCAATATTTCTTTATTATTTAGTTTAGGTCTATATTCTTTTTTATACCATTGACCAAAAAATGGATCTTGATATTCTTGTTCAAATTTATCTTCTATTATTATATTAATTATGATATTTAATCTTTTCCCTGAAACTGTAGTTGCTTGAATTTGATTTATCCTATTCATTCCAACTTTATATATCGAAAGCACAATTTTTCCAGATGCATATCTCTTATTAAAATCATCTATCAATTCCTTTATTGGTATATATTTTTTTTCATAAATACTATAGCTTATCATTTTTTTCTTTTCATCTATTGCTTCTTGCTTTTTTGTTTCTTCTATTTTCATTTTTCTATTTATTTCATCTAAATCCATTCTTTTTCTAATAATCCTAAAGCAGAATATGATACACCCCAATGTAAAAATAAAGCTAATGTATATAAAAGTAGAGCAAAAAATAAATAGAGAGCTATAGCTCTCTATTGTTTTGCAAAAGCATCCATTGCTTTTATGTATAACTCTTTTGAAAAAGGCTCCTTTTCTTCAGGCTCATAATATATTTCAATCTTTTCATTTGAAACACCTGCTAATCCTATATTAAATTTTTTAAATTCTTTAATATTTTCCAAAGGTGCATCGATATAATCATTATCCATAAATACATAAGCTTTTTTTGAAAAAGATCTATATCTATACGCTTGTATTAAAGCTCTTTTCCAATTTTTTAATTTTGCTTCAATACTAATAATTTCTTTATTATTTATCATAATATCTGGGATTCCAAATAATCCAATCGGCTCTAAAAGTATTTCATCTTTTTTATATTCATTCAATAATTCATTTACACATGTATCAACCATTTTTTCTTCTGTTCTAAACATATTATCCCTCCATTATTTACTTAGTTTATATTTATTGTACATATTAATTGCATTTGTCCAATGTATTAAATGATCTCCGTTGCTTCTTTCATCTAACAATACTCCACTATCATTAATCTCTTTGTAATATATCATACTTTCCTTAATTTTTTCAAGTATAAATTGATATCTTTCATCATATTCTCCAGGCAATTTTTGTAATAATTTGCTATATTCACAAAAGTAATATTTATAAATTTCTGGCTTTGTAAAGTGCCATTGGAAAGTTGATTCAAACAATTTTATTTTATATTCATTATCTTCAAATAGTTCATCGTATTTATCATATAAAGTTTCTAATGGTGCTAAATATGTATATTCTACATTCTGTAAAAGTTTCGCACTAAATACCCTTGGATTTGGTCCCTGTCTTTTACCAACATTTGATTTAAATTTCTCAATGCTAAAACATCTAGTATTTTCATATGCTCCGATAGAAATAGACGTTATATCAGATAAAGATAATATAAATCCTTCTATATCTGTATACCCCAAATGTACTAGCAATTCGTTTTCTCTCAGTTTATCTATAAACTTCATTAATTCAAATAAATATTTTTCATCTCTTACTCTTTTATATGTTTCTACATGTTCAGGAATAATATAAATTCCATCTATTGCCTGAAAACTTGTAGCAAAGCTTAATATCTCTTCTCTTATTTCTTTATCAAATAAATAATTATCCTTTAAAATTAATGTTAAAAATACTGGTTTATTAACATTTAATTTTTCTATGGCACTTACAAAAGGAATTATATATAACTCTTTTTGTATTGCTAAATATTTATCTGTAAAATTTTCTTTATAAACACATGGAATAATTATTCTATTAAAAGAATTATTTTTTTGAAATTCTACACATTTATAAGCATCATCATATGCTTTTTCTTCATAGTTAACAGTTGAATAATCATTATTCATAAAAGTATTTGGGAAAAAATTATATGTTTGAAGTTTTTTCTTATCGCTTTTGGGTAAGTAATATTGTGGATCAAAAAAAGAGGATTCTTTTATTTTTAAATCTAATTTTTCTACTTTTTCTTTTTCAAAATCAGATGGAGAAAAAATCAACCCATCTCCAATTTTATCTTTGCAAAAACTATCTATATTCCAAACAGTATTATGTCCACATTGATGATAAATTTCGATATTATTCATTTTATAATTCCTCCTTTAAAAAGTTTTCTAATGCTTCTTTGAAACTTGTGTATTTTCTATAGCGATTAAATGGTTGTACTTCTAATGTTTTTAAAAAAATATTCACAAACTTTCTACTTTCCTTGGTATTCTTTATATCAATTCTCTTGTTTCCTCCTATAATATTATCTTTAATTCCTAATCCTTTTCCCACCCAAGTAGGATCAAATGGATTATGCTTGTAATACAATTCCATTGCTATTATTCCTAAAGAAAAGAAATCACTTCTAGGACTAATTAGATTTTTCTGATTTAATAATTGTTCTGGTGATGCATATGGAATTGTACATGGACCAATTGGCATAATAGTTTTGGTAAGACTTTCATCTAATAAGTTTCTTGCAATTCCTAAATCTATTATGACTGGCTTTCTTGTTAACTTTGAAATAATTATATTGTCTGGCTTTAAATCTCGATGGACAATTTCCTTTTTCCAAAGTATTTGCATTCCATTTATAATATCTAAAATTAGTTGTGAAATATCTTTTTCACTCTCATAGTCATTCATACAATTGCTTAATGTATTTCCGTCAATATATTCTTCTAAAATATCGAATTCACCATTTGCTTCGTCATATGAAAAAAAATAATTTTTAGGAAAAAATTCTGATTCAATTGTTTTTAATATATTAACTTCTCTAATTATTCTTTTTAATCCATTAACAGTCTTACATTTACCTTTTTTATGAATCATAATTTTACCATTATGCTCAACCAGATATACACTTTTTTGTCCACCAGGTTTAAGCTCTTTTATAACATTTAACTCCATTTTCAAATTAATATCCCTCCATATTTTTCATTATAACATCTTTTACTACAAAATACTATGATTGTTTACTTATTATTATTACTTTTATTCGCATTTTTCGACTTTTTTTGACAAAAAGTTTATATTACATTTTATAAAGTATTTTATTGTCCTATATATTTTCTTTTATGAATTTTTGTGTAATCTTTGTAACACTTGAAAAATAAAGAAAAACTACTAGAATTAACATTAAAATTGTAGTATAATCATGACAATTAAATATTAACAAACTTCCACCCATAGTTATGCTGAAAGGAGGTGAAAAAAGCAATGGCTGGAAGTATTGAAAAAAGAGGTGAAAATACTTATAGGTTACTCGTTTCAGGTGGTAAAAATCTTGATGGTAATAGATGTAAAAAAACAAAAACTATACATGGTACAAGAAAAGATGCTGAAATAGCCTTAGCAGAATTCATTACAGAGGTAAATCGTGGATTAGTTCCAGAAGGGAAGTCAAATTACCTTTGAAGAATTCTTTTATATTTGGGATGAATAATAGGCTTCAAAAGAATTAGCCCCAAAAAATTATTCAAGATATATTGGAATATTAAAATCTCGAATTCTTCCATATTTAGGTTCATTTCCTTTAGACAAGATTAAACCAACAGATTTAATGAACTTTTATGATATGTTAGAAAATGATACCCAGATAAAGAGAATAGCAAAAAATAATGGTCAAAGAACTTTAACCCCATTATCTCCAAAAACAATTCTAGAGCACCATAGACTAATAAGTGCCATGTTACAAAATGCAGTATACTGGCAGTTGTTACCTTCTAATCCTGCTAGAAGAGTTAAACCACCAAAGACTAAGAAACCTAAAATGGAATTTTTCAATGATGATGAATGCAAGTTTCTTATACAATCTTTAATGGAGCTTACTGAAAGTAATTTAAAGTATAAAGCAGCAATTCTTCTTGATATTTTCTCTGGCGTAAGACGTGGAGAACTTATTGGACTTGAATGGTCTGATGTAGATTTTAAAAATGAAACTATTAATATAAATAAATCTACTCAGTACTTACCTGAAAATGGAATTTTTGATAAAGATACTAAAACAGAATGTTCCAATAGAATTGTTCCAATACCAAATTATATTACAAAAACTCTTCTTGAATATAAAGAATGGTATGATGAACAAAAAGACATCTGGGGAGATAAATGGATTAACTCTAATAAACTATTTATACAAGATGATGGGAAACCTATGCATCCAGATACAATTGGAAAATGGTTTAAGCCTTATATTGAAAAATTAGGACTACCTATAATTAAATTTCACGGTATTAGACATACAAATGCTACTCTCATGATTGCTAATAATGTTGATATAGCAACAGTATCTGCAAGACTAGGTCATGCACAAATAAGTACAACACTTGACTTTTATGTACATCCACTACTTTCTCATAATAGAAAAGCTGGCTATGCACTAGAAAACTTATTATTACCAACAAGGTCTTAATTTGAACTTTTTTCTAATTTTCACAAATTACAAATTTTCACGATTTAAAAAGGTAAAAAACTTTGAGATTATATATCTCTTTCCCAAAAGTTTTTTACTATAAATTTTAAAATTTTATTGCAATTTACATTATTAAATGATGTTAAAAATTTAAAATATTTATTTATAACATTATAATGTAAGTATAAAATTTTAATGAATTTTTATTGATATTTAAGTCATTTGAGGTATTTATTTTACCCAATTTTTACCCAATTTGACATAAGAATGCTATTTTAAAGCATTATCTCAACCATTTTTAAGGCATAAAAAAATACCCACAGTCGTTGAAACTGTAAGTATTTATGCTTTGGTTGCGGGGGTAAGACTCGAACTTACGACCTTTGGGTTATGAGAAAATATAGCAATTTTAGTCCATTCTATTTTCATGATTCTTTAATATTATTCACTTTTTTCATTTACAGTATAAAAGCTTATATGTCCAATCCATTTTATTTTTTTAAGAGATTAATAAATATTTTACATTTTGAATTATTATTAACAATCCATTCTCTTCTCTCCGTCAGTTGCAATCCCACAATAATTTATGGTAATATTAAATACGATAAAATATCAGGAGGTCTTCAAATGTATAATAATATCGGTAAACGAGACATATTAATTTTTCCTAAGTTTGACAATATGGATATAGTTAATGAAGTTAGAAATAACTATGATAGATTGGCAAATTTAGTAAATCCTCATATAACACTTGGTCAAGCCGATGATTTAAAAGATTTCTCTGATTTCAATTATGAATTTACAACTGTTATCAATAAAGTTTCTGTTGAATTTATTTGTGAAAATGAAGAATCTATTATTATTAAAAATATAAAGTTAGGAGAATAACCATGAATAATCTAGAATATTTAAATAAAATCGTAACCATAAAAATTGACAGACCTATGGGTAGCAAGCATCCAAAGTACAGCTTTATATATCCAATAAATTACGGTTATGTTCCCAATACTGTAAGTGGTGATGGTGAAGAATTAGATTCTTATGTTTTAGGAATCTATGAACCATTAGAAACTTTTACTGGAAAGTGCATTGCAATAATTCATAGGATAAATGATAATAACGATAAATTAGTTGTTGTTCCTGAAGATAAAACTTTTACTAATGAAGAAATTAAAGTATTAACTGACTTTCAAGAACAATATTTTAAAAGTATAATTCTAAGGCCTAACGATTATATAAATTGGAATAAAAATATTCCAGAGTTATCTGTAACTAATTTGGAAGATAGCTTAAAATTTTATAAAATGGCTGGTTTTAAAGTTGAATATGATAGACCTGAAGATAAATTTGCCTTCATATCTTTAGATGATATTCAATTTATGCTACAAGAATTGTCTGATAATGATAAGTGGGATGTTGGAGAATTGAAATACCCTTTTGGCAATGGAATTAACTTTCAATTAGAAGTTGACGACCTTGATGAAATATATAATAACTTCAAAGAAAATAATTATGAAATTGCTTTTGATATCGAGGAAAATTGGTATAGACACGATGATAAAATGTTAGGAAATAAAGAGTTTTTAATACAAGACCCAGATGGATATTTGTTAAGATTTACGCAAGATTTAGGTGAAATTTCTGCCCATTTTTAATTACTATTATGATTTTGTAATGCTATAAATGTTCTTTAGATGCTATACAGCTGATTGGTGGATGTATTAATTTATAAAATAAAAATATAAATTTTGAAAAAGCTATTGAACATTTGTTTATGTTATAGTGTTTTTATTATAGTTTATATTTTAACTTGATAAATTTAGATAGTAATATATAATTTTTAAGGAGGTAATATTATGCTTGAACTTAACAATATTTATAATGAAGATGCAATTTTAGGATTACAGCAAATACAAGATGAAAGTATAGATTTGATAATAGCTGATCCTCCATATTTTAAAGTTATTAGTGAAAAATGGGATTATCTGTGGAGAACAGAAAATGTCTGTATAGAATGGTCAAAAAAATGGTTATCAGAAGCTTATAGATCTTTAAGAAAGGGTGGTTCTTTCTATTTATTTGGATATTTTAGAATGTTATCACGACTACTTCCTATTTTAGAAGATTTAGGTTTTGAATTAAGTCAACATATAGTTCTTTAATCAATTGCTCCGATAATTTTATTTTTTCTTCTTCCATTTTTTCATCCCTTCTATTCAACCTAAGTATAACATATTATTTCAAACTCACCTCCGAGTTATGCTCTAAATTAGAGTATCCTTACAAACCGCATTTGGGGTATTTTTCCTCCTTTGTTATATTTTATAACATCTTTTTCATACCCCAAATGTCTGATATATTTTTTATTTATCTACTCTTCATCTTCTCCTTTTTTTGCTTCATCAAATAATTTTTTCATAGTTTCGTTGCCTTTTGTAAGTCGTTTTATTGTTAATTCTTCTGCTTTGCCATTTGCTAAGCGAAGGTTGTTTTCACTGCTTAACAATGCTTCCTTTGTTTTTTGTAGGCAGCTGATGCTTTTGTCTATTTCAATAATTGCTTTTTCAAATCTGTCACTTGCTAATCTAAAGTTTCTACCAAAGTCACTTTTAAATTGTTCCATTCTTGCTTCAAAGTTTGTAATGTCTATGTTTTGATTTCTTATGTTTTCGAGTTCTTTTCTGTATTCTAATGATTTATTTGATAAGTTTCTTATTAGTGTAATTAGTGGAATAAAGAACTGTGGTCTGATTACGTACATTTTTTCATATCTATGTGATACGTCTACTATTCCATTATTGTATAGGTCATTGTCCATTTCTAGCATGCTTACTAATACTGCATATTCACAGTTTTTTTCTTTACGATCTTTGTCAAGTTCTTTGAAGAAGTCCTCGTTTTTGTGTTTTGTTGCGGTTTCGTCTGCTTCATTTTTCATTTCGAACATAATTGATACAATTTCGTTGCCTTCTTCATCATAGTCTTTGTAAATGAAGTCTCCTTTTGATCCTGTACGAGCATCGTTGTCTTTTTCAAAATAAGCATTTGGAAATAATGGTCTTAGGCTATTAAATGCGTCACTACAGTGTTGTTCCAAAGATTCTCCGATCATTTTTGTTGATTGTCTTGCTTTAAAGTCTTTATAATATTCAATTTGTTCATCTTTATTTTTTAGTTGTGCATCATATGATTCTTTTATATTTTTTTCTTTTAGTTCGTATTCCTTGTTTTTTAACTCTAGTTGACTATTTAATTCTGTAATTTTTTGTTCTTTTTCGGAAACAGCTTTATTGATTTCAAGCTTATTGTTTGTTTTAGTGACTTCTAATTGGCTTGTAAGTTCTAATATTTCTGTGTTCTTTTTGTTTAGTTTCTCTTGATAGTCTTTGTCTAATTTGTTTTTTGTTTGTTCTTCGATGTTTGCAACTTGATTTTTTAAATTAGATAGTTCTATGTCTTTTTCTGAAATTTGTTTTTGTAGTTCTTCTCTGATATGTGCTTCTGCTAACATTATTTCGTTTGCTTTTTCTTCTTTATATTGTTTTTCTCTTGCATCAATTTGCTTGTTGAATTCTTCATCTCTTACCTGTTTTAAAATGGTTTCATAACTTGTTTCATCAATTTTGAAAACTTTTCCACAATTTGGACATTTAATTTCGTTCATATTATTTTCTCCTTTTATATTTATATTATTTTTTTCTATTTCATTAGTAAAAATGTTGTTAATTTTGTATTTTAGTTCTTGTACATATTCCTGTTCTTGTTCTAATTCCATTTGATTTTACATTTTGATTTGTCAAATTTACTAAGAAGTTTCCGCAACCAGAACATACATCTTCATTTTTGTTCTTTTTTTATTATTTTTTACTAAATATTTGTTTCTTCTTTTTCTTCACTTAGCATGTCCTTACCTAAGAAGTAATCTTCGATAAAATTCCATCTTTCTTCTTTACTTTTTAGTTCTAAAATGAATTTTTCAAGAATTTGCACATCTCTTTCGTGTTTATCTTTTGCTTTTTCTACTATCTTATTTTTGTATTTTATTTTTCCATCTGCAATTGCCTGTATTTTTGCTGGATCGTTTAAACGAATAAATATTTCTGGGTTCTCTCCACCATACATATCATATTGTATCAAGTTAAATATTGATAATAGATTTAATGCTCTTATAATTTGGCCTATTGATTTTTTATCTACATTTTTATATTTTACTATTTTTGTACATTCAGCCTTGTCCAGCTCATTTATAATACCACTTCTGTATAAAATTTTATCTGCAAGTGCTTTATAACTTGATGAATTTATTCTGTATTTTACTATTTCTCCAATAGTCTTTGTTGTTACAAAATCCCTTATCAATAATTCTGGATCTTCTATGCACTTAAAATATCCATTTGCAATGTTTTCAGTTATTATTTTATCTTTGAATTCCTCATTTAGTTCTTTCTTCAATTCATTTATAGTAAATTCGCCTTGCATTGCTTGTAATTTTGCTAATACTTTATTTACTTTGTCTATACATTCTATTAACTTTTCCTTTACTCCTGCAAATGTTTCCTCTTCATTTATTGTTTGTATCTCTATTTTTGTTCTAGGATGTATTCTTTCTGCAAATTCACCAAATATTTTTTCTCTTTCCTGATAAAATGTGTATTTAAACTGTGGGAAAGATATTCTAGAGAATTTCTCTTCCCATAACCTTTTTAAATCGATTGAATATATATCACCAAAATCAGTTACTTGATAATCTCTTTCTTTTTCGTTGTTTCTTCCTTTCGCTAGTAGTTTTACATATTTATAGAACTCGCTTTTTTCAAATTGATCTTTTATTTCTTTATCAATAACAATAAAAGCACTGGTAAACATAGATCTTGGTCTTGTTATTATTACTGGAAATTTAAATTGTGAATTTAAATCTTTTTCTATATTGAGTAATGCTGTTTTTACTGTATTTTCAAGGTCACCAGCTTTTGCAAATACAGTTTCAAATGCTTGTGGAGTTATTAAATTATTTTGTCTCCTACTTCTTTTATACACATTACTTAATACTCTCATACAGCCTTCTATATGATACTGTTTTATTGCAGACATTCCAAAGAGTTGATTTGCGTAATTCATATCTTTTTTATAATAATCCATGCATGCCATTCCAGTCATTTCTTTATCTCTTGCAGCTCTACCTATTTCTTGTACATAGTCATTCAAATTTCCCGCCTCTGCATAATGATACACATTTTTTATGTCTTTAATGTCTATTCCCATTCCAAAAGCCTTTGTTGCAAACATTAACTTTATTTTTCCACTTTTATAATCTTTAGCAGATTTTCTTTTTAGTGGTTTATCTGTTTTTCCTGTATATAGTCCTACCTTTTCTTCTGTCTCATCAAGCATTTCGAAGCCATTTCTTCTATAATATGCATCCATTGCAGTTGAATTATATGGAAAATACACTAATGATTTTTCCTGTTTTTCATCCCATTCTTCTAATCTTTCTTTTAGATTTTCAGTTTTAGAAAGCATTGTTTCCGTTTTGTTCAAACTCTCATCATGTATTTTTATGTCAAAATCAATATCGTCTCTTTTTATTTCTCCTATATATGTTATTGGATTTCTTAAAAATAAGCTTTGTGATATTTCTAGCACTCCATCATCTTTTCCGCCCATTACAGCTGTTGCAGTAAATGTACACACTGGAAATTTATATTTTCTAGATGTTAAATCAAGTCTACCTCCTTTATATCTAGCTCTTCTTAATCGTTCTATATATGTACCTAAATACCAATAATCTGGTCTAAATCCTTGTCCCCATGTTGTTACAATATGTGCCTCGTCTATTATTATTGCTGATATGTCTCTTGTCCCAATTATATTTTCTATAGAATATGACAATAAAGCTTCAGGGCTTAAATACAAAATATCTATTTCCCCTACATCTATCTTTTTAAGAATTTCTTGCTTATCGAAAGGATTTATATCTGAATTTATTCTTGCTGCTTTATGGTAACCTCTCTCCTCTAGATTTTCAACTTGGTCATTCATTAGTTCTACCAATGGTGAAATTACAATAGTTAATGATCCAAATTTATTTGCTGCATACACAGCAGGTATTTGAAACATTACAGACTTTCCAGCTCCAGTTGGAGCAGTTACAAAAATATCTCTATATACCGAATTCTTACCATCATTATCGTCTTTACTTATTTCTATTTGCTCCACTATTGCATCTATGATTTCTTTTTGCGTTATTTCTATTGTTTCATTATTTTCATTAGGTGATTTATATATTTTTATAGGCTTAAATTTTTCGAAGTTAGGGATTCCTATTTCATTCCTTGCTATATCTATATATTCTTTTTCTCTTATTCTTCTTTTTTCACCATTTTCAAATTTAAATACTTCTATTCCATTACTTTGAAAATAACCTACTATACCGGTGAACATTTCTTTTGTAATGTCATCGTCTATATTTATAACAATTCCTATTTTTTTGTATTTTTCGCACTCAATTACATTCTGTAAGTAAAGTTCTTTATTGTCACTTAGCTCAAAAACAAATTCAACATCATTTGCTAATATTAAATCATTTTTTTCTGCTTGGTATCTTTTCCTTACACTTATTTGATCCCTATCATCATATTCATAGTTATTATACTGAACATAATATTTTCCATTTATCTCATACACATATGAATATATCAGATCCATATTTTCATTTTCAAAAGAATCATCATTCTGATTTTTCAATAATGATTCCATATATTCTTTGTTATAGTATTCCACAGGATATATATTGTAATATTTATTGTTATCATATACACATATTTTTATATTAAAAACTTTTGCTATTGCAGTCAATGCCTCATGGCATGCAGATAATTCTTCATATGTTATCCACAAGTCTTCGTTCATAAGTCTTGTATAATTTTGTGTAATTGCAGCCATGACCTCTTTTGAAACATTATTTAATTCATTACTAATATTTATTTTGTTTTCTATTTCAGTGTCTACTAATCTTTTATCTTTTACTCTTTCTAGGAACTCTCTTTCATATCCTTTATAAACAACTAACATATTATCTCCTTTCTTACTACTTTTTTATTATATCTTATAATGTATAATTTTTTATTCTTTCAAATGAATCTTCGTTTTGTTTCATTTTATGTAACATAATTTTTCTTCTTTATTTTTTATATTGATATTCTCGTATTATTTTTTCCTCCCATTGAATTATAACATATATTTTTAAATTTTAAACATTTTGTTGATATCTATTATGATTAATTTTTATTTTATTTATAATTTCAATTTTTACCTTAGAAATAGTCAAAATATAACTATATATCAATAGTTGCATTTTGACTATAATAAAATAATTTGTATAAATATTTTGTTTAGAAGATTATTATGTTACGTTTAAAGGATTTGAGAGAAGATAATGATTTAAGAGAGTCAAACATTGCAAAGCTGTTGCACGTTTTTCAAACAAATTATAGTAAATATGAGCTAAGTAAGATAAATATTCCCGTTAATTTTCTAATTGTTCTTGCTACTTTTTATAATACTAGTATTGATTATTTACTTAGAATTACTGATGAATATAAGCCATATAATAGGATTAAACATATTTCTTAATTTTTGTAAAATAGAAACAAGTAAAATTTTACAATGTTTGTTTTTTATTTTTTCACTAATTACTCTGAAACATATAAAAAGGATCCTAGCAATTATCTAGAACCCTTTATTTTATTGGTTGCGGGAGATAGACTCGAACTACCGACCTTTGGGTTATGAGCCCAACGAGCTGCCAACTGCTCCATCCCGCGATGTTTGACATTTTTTATTATACTACTGTGGTATCTGCCTTGTCAAGCCATTTTTATTATTATATACTTATTTTTTTGTTTTATTACTCTTTTTTTTAATTTTCTTTTTATTATTAGAATTTTTTAGTTAAAATTATTAATATTCTAAAGATTTGATATAAGTTTTACAAATAGAAAATGTTTTTTTACTAAAATTATTCTAGGTTATATGTGGTACTAAGAATTTTATAAGCTATAAATAATTTTTATTTTATTGTTATCATATCCTTTAAGTTGTCAAATTTGCTATTTCCTATTCCTGGTACATTTTTTAAGTCTTCTATTGTTTTGAATTTTCCTGTTTCTTTTCTATATGATATTATTTTATTAGCTGTTGCTTCTCCAATTCCTGGTAGTTTTGTTAGTTCTTCTAAGTTTGCTGTGTTTATGTTTATTTTTTGACTTTCGGTTTTATTTTCTTCTGGTGTTTCTAGCCCACTTGTGCTTGTTATGTATTCTTGTTGTTCTTCACCTTTTTTTGGTACTTTTATTTTTTCTCCATCGTTTAATATGTATGCAAGATTTAGTTTTGTAAGGTCTGCCTCGTCTGTCTCTCCTCCTGCTGCCTCTATTGCGTCTACTATTCTTGCTCCACTTTCTAACACTACTACTCCCTGATTTTTTACTTCTCCTATTATGTGTACCATTATTTTTTCTTGTGTGTTTTCTGTTTCTATTTCTTCATTTTGGTTTGTTGATGTTTCTTCTATTTCTTGATAGTTTTCGTCATCGTTTGTAATGTTGTGTATGTATAGACCTATGGTTCCTATAATAATTACTGCTGCTGCAATTATTATTATTTTCATTTTTAAGCTTGTTTCTTTCATTCTCGTATTCCTTTCAGTATAATTATATAATTTAAAGTAAATTTAAAAATTTTTAATCTCTATTTTGGTTCTTTATGATTCTCTATAAAAAGCTAATTTTGTTACTTCTGTTTTTATAAATTGTCCTTATTTTATTGATATTTTCTTGTTTTTAATATAAAATGTATTGCATATACTTATTTTATAGGAGTTTTTTTTATGCAAAAATTTTCTAATATTTTTAAGAAATGTTTATTAATTTTTTTAATTAATTTTATTATATTTAATGGATATACATCTGTTTTTGCAGAAGATTCTGGTAGTGCAGCTATAGCTTCTGATATATTGTCTGTTGCTGCTTTTGATGCTGATTCTAGTACTCCCAATGCATCTGTCTCTGTTTCTGGTAACGGTCAAAATAGTTCTTCTAATGCTGCAGTAGATGCAGATGTTTCTAATAATTCATCTATTTATGATGCAAGTGATGCTCCAGAAACTTATTCTGGTGCTGATATTTTGCTTGATTTAAATACTTCTAAGATTTTATATAGTAAGAATGCTGATGAAAAGATGTATCCAGCAAGTACTACTAAGGTTATGACTGCTATTTTAACTTTGGAAAATTGCAAACTTACAGATATTGCTACTGTTAGCCATAATGCTGTTTTCTCAATTCCTTCTGGTTATTCTATTGCAAGTCTTCGTGAAGGTGAGGAGCTTACTATAGAGCAACTTTTGAATGTTTTGCTTATTCCTTCTGCAAATGATGCAGCAGTTGTTCTTGCAGAGCATATTGCAGGTTCTGTTGAATCTTTTGCAAATATGATGAATGCTAAGGCAAAGGAGATTGGATGTACTAACACAAATTTTGTAAACCCTAATGGAATTCATAACGTAAATCACTATTCTACGGCTCACGACTTGGCGCTTATTGGTCAATATGCAATGAAGTTTGATGTTTTTAAGCAAATTGCTTCTAAAACTTCTTATTCTTTACCTGCTACTAATAAGTATGATAAGACTGATAGAATGTTTAATACTACAAATGAACTTATTAAGGTTAACCATAGTTCTTCTCCTAGAAATTACTACTATAAGTATGCAACTGCTGGAAAGACTGGTTATACTGATGCAGCTAAGAGTTGTATTATTGCAACTGCCAAGAAGGATAATCGTTCTTTGCTTGTGGTTGTTTTGCACGGAAGCACTAATGATGATGGTTTAAGTCAAAGAGCTTTAGATTGCAAGAATTTGTTTGAATATGGCTTTAACAGTTTTAAATATGAGACTATTATTCACAGTGGTGATGTTGCCAAAAGTGTTACTGTAAAGAATGGAACTGATGAAACAAAAGAGCTTAATTTAATATATGCTGATGATGTAAATGTTTTGGTTCCTACCAGTTATGATTTAAGTAATGTTGTAAGTTCTGCAAATATAGAGCTTACAGAACAATTATATGCTCCAATTTCTGAGGGTACAGTTCTTGGAAATAGTAAAATTTCTGTTTATGGTTCTGATTATTCTGTTGATTTAATTGCATCTCACACAGTTTATAAAGCTAACACTTTAAAGACAATTATGGAACTTTTACTTTTAATAATTTTTCTATTCTTTTTTGCAAAGATTATTAAGATTTTTTCTAAAAAGAAGAATAAAAAGAGAAAAAATTTTAGAGGTAAGTCGACAGCTAAAAAATCTTCTAAAAAGAAAAAGTCTAAACACCTTTCAAAAGATATGGATAATTTTTATCCCAAGTACTAAAAAATATATCTAAAAATCAACTTTTGGTATTATATGACTTACATTTTTTATCTAAAAACTATTAATTGATTAATAGTTTGTGCTTAATATAAATTGCACAATAGTTTTGTTCTTTTTTATTTATAAAGTTAATTTTTTAATAAATTTATTTACATATAAAAGTTTTAAATGCACATAAAGCTTATAAAAATAGGGATTAATTTTTACATTAACCCCTATTTTTTAATAATCCTCTCCAATTACGATTGTTATATCTACATTAGAATTATTTGTTCCCTTACTTACAGTTCCTGCACCCATTAGTTCTTTTATTTCTTCTGTTGTTGTACTATCCTGGTTTGTTCTATTTGTTATTGTCGTTTTTTTGGTTTCGTTTGTTGTTCCTTGCTTTGATACTGTGTAACCAGCATTTTTTAATTTTGTTACCACTTCATTTAATGCTGAACTCTTTCCAGAACCATTTAATACTTCTATTTTTACATTATTTCTTGTATTTGTATTTGTGTCTTCTTGGCTGCTGCTATCTTCACTTTCTTCTGGGAATAGCTCTGCTACTAGTTCTTTTGTTTTGGTTTTGTTTGCAACATATATTGAAACCCTATTGCACATTTCTGTGTCTCCTGGTACCATTCCTGTTTTTATGTTGTTTGCATCAAATTTTACTGCTGCAGGAACATATGATTTTAAGCTTGCCAGATCCATATTTGTTGTTACATTTTCGTTCATTACATCTATTATTTGTTTTAATTTAAATATGTTTTGAACTTTTAATGTTTGTTTTAGAGTTGCCATTATAAATTCTCTTTGTGTTCTCATTCTTCCTAAATCTTGTTGTCCATAACTAGAAGGATATGTTGAACCATCGTTATTGTGTCTAAATCGAAGTAGTTGTTCTGCTTTAGCACCATCTATTAATTGCTCTCCTGCTTTTAAGTCTATGTATAAGTTTTGCTCTGTGTCTTCTGTATAGTACATGTCTATTGGTACATTAAATGTTACACCACCTATTGCATCTACTAATTTTATTAGTGCTTTTGTATCTATTATTACATAGTTTTCTAATTTTAAACCTGTTAAGTCATTTATTCTATCTATTGCATCTTGTGTTTTCGTTCCACTTCTGAATACTGTGTTTATTTTATAGCTTGCAATGTAATTTTGTGTTGCTGTTTTTCTGTCTTTTTTACCAACATATGTATCTCTTGGAATTGACATTAAAGACGCTTCTTGTGTTTTTGGATTATAAGATGCAACCATTATTGTATCTGCTAGTTTGTAGTCATCTACACCACTTATTCCCATTATTAATACTTGTATTGGTTTTAAGTTTTCCATACTTTCTTTATCTTCACCAAGTATTGTTGCAAGTGTTCCAGAAAGTCCTCCACCATTGTCTTTTATTTTATTTACGACGCTTACTATTCCCCATATTATTAATAGGCAAAGTATTGTAAGCACAATTTTCATTGCTAGTCTATTTTTTGTTTTTTTCTTTCCTATTTTTTTGTGTAATTCTCCATTCTTTGGAGTTTCTTTTCTACTTTTTTTCAATTTTTTCTCTCCTATACTAATTTGTCTAAAAAAAGTATAGCAAACATTTGTTAAAATATCAATATTATTAAAGTATTTTGTGTATAAAATTGTATTACATATTTACTAATTTTGCAAGAAAAAGCGTATACAAAATTCTGCGTGATTTCGACAATTTTGTATACGTCTATTTTTACTATTTTAATAAAATGTTTAATATTATATTGTTATTGTATAATATTGAACCTATTGTTGATTTTGTAACTGCTGTTACAACTACGTTGTTTGCCCAAATTAAACTTGTTAATGATATTAATCCTAGCACTATATAAATTACAAGCATTCCTTCTATTGCACCATATGCTAAGCCTCCTATTTTATCTATTTGACTAATTATTGGTAAGTTTGTTATTGTTTTTGCAAATAGACTAACTATTACAAGCAATATTCTTGCTACTATAAATACTATTATTCCAGATCCTATATTTATTATTGTTGTGGTTGTAGTTTTTGCTGTTTCTTCTACTATTTTATTTCTTGCATCTGTTGTTTCGTTTTCTATTTTGCTATTTATATCTTGAACAAATTTTGTTGGCATATTTTGTTCTTGTGAAGAGTCCCCTGGAGTCTCTTCTTTTTCTTTGCTGAATGTTTGTATTATTGTGTTTTGTATATTTTCGTCTATTTGAGTGTTTTTTGTAATTGCTGCGGCAACTGGTTTATATAGCATAAATGCAAGTACTAACGCTACTATAAATGATACTAATTTTATTATACTTCCTGTTAATCCTTTTTTTATTCCTGTTATTATGCAGCCAGCAAGTATTACAACTATAATTAAATCTACTACTATTCCCATTTTTTATCTTGTATGATTATTTAACCATACTCTCCTTTCTTTTTTATTATTATAATTCTTTAGCACATTTTAGAAAAATCTATTTTTCCGTATTCTTTTAAGTTCTATAACAAATTTTCTAATTGTAAATAATATTCTAAATTTTTATCAGTACTATTATCTTCTTTATAAGTTTACTATTTCTATTTTGTTTCTATATACTATTCCAGCAATTGCATCTGTTAGCACTATTTTTCTTATTTCTTGCGATGATGTGTATTTTTTTACAAGCCAGCCATTAGTTCTAATGAAATGTATTTCTGATCCTAAATTTAATGCTATATTATTTCCATAAGTATATAGGTCTCTTGTTACTCCTTCAAATTTATATTCCGATTGTTTTTGATTTGATGTATTTATTATTTTTACTGTGGTTTGTGTACTTAAAAGTCCTGCTGATTCTTCCTGTACTGTAGCAACATTATTATCTAATTGTATACTGTAATATGTTATTTTATTTTCTTTTTGAGTTATGTCTACTATTTTACTATCTGCATTGTCTTTTATTAACTGAATACTGTCATCATACATACACACTAGTTTGTTTCCATAGCTATATTTTAAGCTTAGTATTAGGCTATTTTGTTCTGCATTATATGTATAAATTAATGCTTCATCTGGTGCCGTTTTTGTTTTTTCTACAGAAAGTATTTTTACATTTGACTGAATTAAAGTTCCTGCCGTATTAATTTCTGCAAATGCAAGATTTTTACAGTCTGAAGATATACTTAAATCTATTGCAATTGTTTTAGATAAATAATATTTAAAAAGCTCTGTTCCTTTTTCGTCAAATACTATTATTACAGACTTGTTTGCAGTTCCAGTTAATACTGCCGCTGTGTATCCTGCTTCGTTTACTGTAACTCTAGAAATGTTGCCTTCTAAGTTTTTCTCCCAGACAATTTCGTTTTCCTTCATTAGATATACTTTTGAAGATCCTTTTTCCCCAATTATAAAATATCTACCGCAAGAATATGTTATAGGTGTACTTATTTCTACCTTTAAATCAGTTTCTTTTTTGGCAGACTGATTATATAAAGAAAGTGTATTGTCTTTTAATATTGCAATTTTATTGTAATACGCAAATATATTTAATTTATCGTAGTCTTTTATTTCTATTGATTTTAAATTGCTTTGTGTAATTTCTTTTCTTAATATATTTTTGTCTATGTATCCTCTAATATTTTCGTTTGTAGCATACAAAATATATGTTATTACTATTAATAGAATTATTAGTAGTAATATTATAAGCCCTATTAAACGTTTTTTATTGATTGTTTTATGTGCATTTTTGTCAAAATAAATTACATTATCTTGTTCTTTATTTTTCATACAGTTCTCCTTAAAATTCTATTTGTATAGCATTTTTCATACTGATTATACATTATTTGCTTTATATAATCAATGTGTTAGTTTGACTTTTTGTATTAAAATTTTTTAAGGTTTTATTTATTTTTAGAATTGTAACAAAGTAAAGCTATTTGATATATTCCTATTGCCCCAAATACTGGATACATTATATTTATTAATTTTCCAAAGCCAATATATGATATTGGTATACTTAAAAAACATAATACAAATGCTGCCTTTTTATATTTTTCTTTTGTCTTTATATTTTCTAATATTCCAAAACCTGCTGATATTGCAGATGTAAATATTGCAATTACTACTACTATTGAATACAATATTTCTTGTATTTTATTTTTTTCTAATATTTTTAGTATTGGAAGTTCTACATAATTTATGTTAAATTTTGCAAGTGATAGTATTTGAAATATACAAATTGATAATATTGCTAAAATTATTGCTGTTATTATTGTAATTATTTTTATTTGTTTTTCATTTTTTATTATTTTGCTTGATGATATAAGAATTGGAATTAGTATTATAGAATTGTAACTACTATATAGCATAGCACTGAGTAATGCACTTGCTCTACTTACATTTTCAAACTTTGGAGGTTCTGTTCTGTTTATATTAGTTGTAGCAATGTAAATAACAATAATTATTAAAATAGGAATTATGTATCCATTTATTTTCATTATTCCATCTATGTTTTTCATAAATGTAAAATATAATAATATACTCATTATTAATGATGTTATTATTGTTGGGATATTATATTTTTGTTTAAAAAATGCACTCCATCCAGCTATCATTATGAAAAAAGAGATTATTAAAAATGCGTTTATTATTATTTTTAGTATGTTTTTTGATATGTTATTTTTTGTTATTTTTTGAAGAAATTCCTCATTGTTTTCTATTTTTTTGTCTATTGCTATTTTTAATGTTACGTATATTATTATTGCCGTAATTAAGCACGAAAAAATAATTCCTATAATACCCATTCCTTGGTATATTTTAAAAAATAAAAATATTTCTTTTCCAGAAGCAAATCCTGCTCCTATTATTGTACCAATTATTATTGATATTACTTTTATTACATTATTTTTTTGCATAAAAGCCCCCTCATAAAATTTATGAGGGGTTTTTCTTTTTATACTTTATTTTTTTCTTCTTCTTACTTGCCATACTATTATTCCTGCTAAAAGAATTAATGCTGGTATTGAAATTATTATTATTTGTATTATTATTTTTTGTTGCTCTGTTGCTGTAAATGTTGATATTGTTCCTGTGTCTTTTCTTACTGTTATGTTATCTGTTCTTTGTGTTAAGTAAGAAACTGAATTTAGTGCTAAATCTCTGTTATTATAGAATGATATTCCCATTACTCTGCTTTGGCTATTTGAGCTTGTGCCATATAGTTGTATACTTAAGTCACTTGCAAATACACTATTTGCAAATATTACAGCTTTAGATGTTTTTTCTTCTTCATTTACTTTTATTTTTTTAGTAGCTATAGCTCCTATAATAGCTCCTGCTGCATCTTTATCTGCATCTATTCTTGTAGTTGAGTTTATTGTTAAGTCGTTTCTTAAGAAAGAAGAACTGGTTGCAGTTATTAAATTTTCTGTAGTAACACCTAAACTTTCTAGTTCTTCATCTGATTTGAATGTTAATTTTCCTGCATTTAATAATGCTACTGCACCATCTGATGATATATATTTTGTAATTTCAGAAGAATTACTTACTTGTGGTATTACAAAGTTTGGATATCCACTTAACATACTGCTTGTTGATTCTTCGAAGACTACTTCGTTAGATTCTGCCACACCATATTGTTCTAATATTTTATTAAAGTTTGCCAAGTTTACTCCTTGAATATTTGGATCTGCAAGAATTAATAAGTTTCCGCCTTTGTTTATATAGTCTATTATTAAATCTCTTTCATATTCTGAAAAATCTTCCTTTAATGTTGTTAATACCAATACATCACAGTCATCTGGTACTTTACCATTTACTAATAAGTCTAGCGAATTTACTGTGTTTGCCTCATTTTTTAAATATTCTTCAAATACAGTATATTGATCTGTATATTGAACATGATTTGTAACTAAGTATATGCTTGGTGTTTTTTCTAAGTTAACTGCAAGTATTGCATTTGTAAGTGCTTGTTCTGTTATGTCTATTTGTTCATATGTTGTGTTATCATATGTTGTAAGATCACTAGTCATTACTGCCTTTTTTCTATTTTCTGTTTCAACAATAACCAAACTTGAAATTCCACTTCCAAGTGCATAATCCGACTGTAAGTCTGGTCTCTTACTTACATCTGTTAATTCTTCATATGTAATATGAGAATTTTGTTTATTGTATAGGTTTGCATATTCTTCTATTGCAGGATAATCACTCATTCCATATGCTATTATTTTTGTATCTTGATTAACACTTTTTACTTTGTCTATAGATTCTTGTGATAATGAATATAACTTATCTTTTGTTATATCTATATTTGCTATTTTTAGACTTCTAACATATATGTTAAGTACTGTATATATTGCTATTATTATTACTATTAATAACATTGTTAAAAGTGTGCTTCTAAGCCATTTTCCTTTTTTAAATAATTCTTTTGTCTTTTCTTTCACAATTTTCTCCTCCTTTTTCTATTTTACTAATTTTCTTCTTTTCATTACTATCATTGTTAGTATAACAAACATTATTGTCATAGATACTAAATTTATTGTCTCTGTTATAGGGAATGTTCCTGTTGCAAAATGATAAAATAAATTTATTAATGATATTGAATTTAGTGTTGTAGAAATATTTGGAGCAAGCCATGTTAATACAAATGCTGCAATTGTTACTATTGCTGCAATTATTTGATTTTCTGTTAAGCTTGATATAAACATTCCAAAAGCAGTATATGCCATTGACATTAGTAAAAAGCCAAACATTGCTGTTAATACTATTGGCATATCTGGAACTTTAAAGTAGCATAATATTGCTAAATAAATGAATGTTAATAATTCTGTAATTATAATTACTCCAACTGCTGCTAAAAATTTGCCAAGTGTAATTCCTATCATACTTCTAGGTGATGTCATTAGCAGTTGCTCTGTTCCATTTTTTCTTTCTTCTGCAAACATTCTCATTGTTAATAATGGAACTATGAATATTAATGTATAAATTGCTGAATAGTAAAATACATATTGGAATGTTGTCATTCCTTGATATATTGTTGTTATATAAAATAAAATACTAAACATAGCAAGGAATATTCCTATAAAAACATAGCCTATAGGTGACAAAAAATATGTTTTAAATTCCTTTTTTAATACTGCCCACATTATTTTTTACCTCCTTTTTGTTTTTTTGCTGTATTTTCTTTTTTCTCATTTTTGTTTGATTCTTTTTTATTTGTTTTTTCTGTCTTCTTTTCTTCTTTATTTGATTTTTCTTCTTTTTTGGCTGGTTTATTATCTTTTTCTGTTGCTGCATCTATTAATGTTAAAAATGCATCCTCTAAAGATTTTTCTGCTTTTTTTAATTCGAATATTGTTATATCTTTTTTAGGCAATATTTCAAATAATTGTTTACGTAAGTCTATATCTGCTTTAGATTCTATCATATATTGTTTTGTTCCATCTTCATTGTCTTTTATGAATTTACATTCTGTGATTTCTGGAATTTCTTTTTTTAGCTTTGTCATATTTTTATTTTTATCTTCTACTGTAAGTAAAATTACATTTTTTTCTTCTGTCTTTTGCTCCAAGTTTTCTGGAGTATCTACTGCAATTATTTTTCCTTTATTTATTATGATTACTCTTTCACATATTTGGCTTACTTCTGATAATATGTGTGAGCTTAATATTACTGTATGTTTTTTACCTAGGTCTTTAATTAATTTTCTTATTTCTGTTATTTGTCTTGGATCTAGTCCTACTGTTGGTTCATCTAATATTATTACTTTTGGATCTCCAACTAATGCTCCTGCTAAACTTACTCTTTGCTTGTAACCTCTTGATAAGTTTCGAATAAGTTTTTTAGAAACGTCTTTTAAACCTGTTTCTTCTAATACTTTTTCTACATTTTCCTTTTTTTCTTTTCTTGGAACTTTTTTTAGTTCTGCCATATATGTTACAAACTCTTTAACTGTTAGTTCCGTATATAAAGGAACTCCTTCTGGCATATACCCAATTTGTTTCTTTGCTTTTGCAGACTGTCTTTGAACATCAAATCCATTCACTTCTATTGTTCCCTCTGTTGGTTCAATAAAACCTGTTATCATGTTCATTGTTGTTGATTTTCCTGCTCCATTAGGGCCTAAAAATCCAACAACTTCGCCGTCTTTTACTGTGAAACTTATGTTATCTACTGCAACAAAGTTTCCATACTTTTTTGTGACGTTTTTTACTTCTATCACTTGTTTTTCCTCCAATCTATTATTTCCCTAAGTTTATACGTTTTATATATTAACACTAGTTTTTTTTTCTCGCAACTAATTTTATGATTTTTCACATAGAATTCACATTTTAATAATTATTTTATTAGTAAATTAAATGTTCATATAAGTTTTGTTATGTATTGAAAAATTCCATTTTATGTTATATAATATTAATATATTTTTAGATTGGAGAATTTTATTATGACAAGTAAACAACGTGCTTATTTAAGAAGTTTGGCAAATAATATTGACGCTATTTTTCAAGTTGGAAAAAATGGTATTTCGGATAATTTTATAAATCAAATAAACGATGCTTTGGAAGCAAGAGAATTAATTAAAATTTCTGTTTTAGAAACTGCTCCAGAAGAGATTTTAGAGATTGCAAATATTTTAGCAAATTCTACAAGATCTGAAATTGTTCAAACTATGGGTAGCAAAATTACTCTTTACAGGGCAAGAGAAAAGAATTCTAAAATTATACTTCCAAAAAAGTAAAATTTTTTATTTACAGTTTTATTAACAAAAATGTTTAATTTATTAAAAAAGAATTTAAGTTTAAATATACTTAAATTCTTTTTTATAATTATTTTTCCAATATGCTTGATGCATAAATTAATGTTCCTTCATTATTCATTATTCTTAAATTTGGAAATATTTTATTCATTCTTTCATTTGTAAAAACAATGTTTTCTATTTTTTCTATAATATTGTTATTACTAATGTAATTTCTTCCATTTAAAACCTCTTTTGCGTTCCTTGAATACACAACAAATCCCCAAACTGTGGATAAAATATATAAAGTTATTATTACTGTTAATATAATATCCACAATTTTACTTCTTTTTCCATTCATTTTATTTATTAATTTATCAAAGTATTTTTTTATAAATAACATAAATACTACTACAATTACTGTAAATACCAATGAATATGCTAAACATATTCTTCCGTTTAAGTTACAATATTTCTTAGAATAATTCCAAAATATAGAACCGTTAACACCTTCTAGTATAAAGCTTATTGCATATTGCATTAATGATACTAAGATTATACTTATTATAAATAATTTTATTTTTTTATTTTTTAATTTTTCTAATGCATTAATTAAAATAACAGATGAAATTCCATATATAAAACAAAGTGGTCCTAAATATAATCCTCTTGCACCGATTGTTTTACTCATTATTACATATACTATAGTTTCGGTTATAAGTCCCAATAAACTAAAAATAATAAAATACCATAAATTTATATGAAATTTAGAACTTTTATTTTCGTTTTCCATTTTACTAGTATTCCTTATACAATCTATTTAGGTTTTTATAAAGGCTTTACCTATAAACCTTTCTAAGAGCCAATATAAATTTTTATTATTAATTTATATAGCACGAACTCTATTGTATAACAAATATTATAAATTTTCCACATTTTTATGCAATATTTTTAAAATTCGGTTGACAAAACTCTTTTTTAGCATTATAATAATTATTGCATTTGCAAATGGGTCAATAGCTCAGTTGGATAGAGCATACGCCTTCTAAGCGTAGGGTCGGGGGTTCGAATCCCTTTTGGCCCACCAAAATGTAGCAGTATCTATAAAGGTACTGTTTTTTTGTGTTTGTAATATTTATGGTGGATTCGAAAAGGAGGATTAGAAAAACGTTCTGTGAACGTTTTTCCCGACGCGGCTTGGCGAATCCCTTTTGGCCCACCAAAAATGTAGCAGTATCTATAAAGGTACTGTTTTTTTGTATACTTCCATTTTGCTCTTTATATTTTTAATTAAACTGAAAATTTGCAATAAAAAAATGTGCATTACTGCACACTTTTTTATTTACCTTCATAATCTGTTAAATCTGGTGTTTCAAAATCTTTGTCTGTTAGACTGTTAAAATGATAGTTTGAATAGTCTGTTGTTTGTGTTGTTTTTTTGTTTGTATCTGTTGATGTATATTTCATAATATTTCTTACACAATAACCTTTTTCTTTACTTATGTATGTTGTGTCTCCTGTAATTATACTTAAGCAATTTATTTTGTAACAGTCTTCACTATTTACGTTTTCTTCTGTTATTAATGAAAATAACGCATACATTTTTATATTGCTTTCATTAAATTTAGCTGGTAAGCCTATTCCTACTAGTTTATTACCATCATCGGTGGTAAATTTTTTGTTGGCTGGATATATCATAGTTGTTTTGTCTGTTTTCTCATTGTATATTGATATTAATGTTCTGTTAAATTCGTTCTGGTTCATTATGAACATTTTACTATTGTCTTTACTTTTTGAAATAACCGTGTTTCTAGGCATAGTACTGTCACCATCATAAAATGTACAAGTAAATTCAAAACTATTTGCACTTAAGTTTTCTTGTTGCAAACTTAGTAAGTTTGATAATATTATATAGTTTCTAACAAAATTTACTACTATCAAAACTATTAATATTGCTAAAACTAATAATATTATTGTTGTAATTTTAGATTTTACATTTTTCATAATTTTTCCTCCTCTGTTTTTACAATTATACTACCATAGTATAAAACTTTTGTCTACTTTTTTATCATATAATATTAAATTAATTAGTAACTTGTATTTTCATTTCTTATCTGGAACAGACAATTTAATATAAATATGAATAATGTTGCTGTTTTTCTTCTCTTATTTTATCATTATCTACCAATTTTTCATTAAATTTATTTCTTATGTATTCAGGAAATATCTTTTTTATTGTTTTTGTATATTCTGTTCCATTACCTGGTACTTTGTATCCTTTTATTTCATTATTTTCTATTATAAATTTATAAGGTATTGAATATCCTGAATTAGTTATTAGTTTATTATCTTGCACATAATAGCTTTCTACTAAAGCCCAAACATATACATATGTTTCGTTGCCTTTTTTAGTTATTCCTAATCTTGCAATATCTGCAAACACTTGAAAATCTGATATTTCATAATTTGGTTTTGAGTCCTTATTTTCCAAATAGTATTTTGGTTTTTCTTGGTCTATTAAATATTGTTCTACTTTGCTATATAATTCATTATTGCCATCAATTTGTATTTCCTTTTTGCTATACTTTAGTATTGCAAATATTAATATTACAATAATTGCAATTACTAAAACAACTATTACATTTTTTACTTTTTTATTCATATAAAAATCCCCCTAATTTTTATTTGTTAATTTACGCCAATTTTTACTTTTTATATATTCGGCACTCTGTCCTCCGTATAAACTATTTTCCTCTTTTGTTCTTACATTAAAAGCTTCTAGCTCTATTCCAAATTTAAAATATTCTGGTAATCCTAAAGTCTCAAAATCTTTTGTATATTTCATAATATCCCTCACTATACAAAGTATACTATAATATAACTTTTTTATCAATATTGTATTTATATATTCTAGTATTTGCCTTATTTTTATGGTATACTTATTGAAAAATTATGTAAAGGGTTATTTTAATGGAACGTTATAATCATTTAAATACTTATTTTAAGCAACTTTTTGGAGAGCGTACTTTAAAGATTTGTATTGATGGAAATTTTACATGTCCTAATAGAGATGGCATATGCGGATATGGTGGCTGTATTTTTTGTAGTAGCAAAGGTAGTGGCGAACTTATTAAAGCTGCTCCTGATATTTCTAGCCAAGTTACACAGTATTTTGAAAGCCATAGGGCTAAACGTGCAAATAAATTTATTGCTTATTTTCAAAATTTTACTAATACTTATGATACTACTGAAAATTTAAAGAAAAAATATGATTCTGCTTTGATTGACGGCAGAATTGTTGGATTAGATATTGCAACTAGACCTGATTGTATTGATGAGAAAATTGCAAAGCTTATAAGTTCATATATGCCTAAATATAAAGTGTTTGTTGAACTTGGTTTTCAAACCTCTAATGATTATACTGGAAAATTAATTAATAGAGGCTATGACTCTATTAAATTTACTGAAGCCGTAAAAATTTTAAACAAATATAATATTCCAGTTATATGTCATATAATGGTTGGCTTACCAACTGAAACCAAACTTATTTCTATTTCTGAAGAATTAAATGGTAATATTTATAGTTTTAACGTTTTTAGCAATGTTGTTAATACTGTTAAATTTATTAATGAACACAATATTTCTGGAATAAAAATTCATTCTACTTATATAGTAAAAAATACTAAGCTTAATAATATGTATGAAAATGGAGAATATACTCCAATTACTTATGATGAATATATGCAGAATTTAGTTTACATTATTACTCATATTAATCCAGAAATTATAGTACATAGAATATCTGCAGATCCTCCAAAGGATTTGCTTGTTGCTCCTGAATGGTGCTTACATAAAAAATGGGTTACAAATAATATAGATAAATTGCTAGAAGAGCATAATCTTGTACAGGGAATATTCTTTTAATTATTTAATTCACAAATTTGTTACGAAATTTTTTCGTAATGAATACATCTAAAAATATACACCATTATGAACAAATTTAAAAATTTTCAATTTTTATCTTTTCCTTTGCTATTTGTACTTTTCTATAAGATTGAAAATTTATGAAATAAAATAAAAAAGAACTATTTAAAGTTTTTTTACTAAAAATAGTTCTTTTATAATTATATTAAGTTGAAAAAGAATTAAATTTCCTAGGTTACTAGCTTCTAAAGAATGCTTCATATCCTCTATATGCTTGATATACATCGTATTTACTTGTTACTTCGTATGGTGCATGCATTGATAATACTGGTACACCACAGTCTAATACTTCTACACCTTTATTTGCTAGAATGTAGGCAATTGTTCCGCCACCGCCTAAGTCTACTCTACCAAGTTCTGCTATTTGATATGTTACATTGTTAGATTCGAATATTTTTCTTACATATGCGACAAATTCCGCATTTGCATCTGAACCATTTGCTTTTCCAGCAACTCCAGTATATTTTGCAATTCCAACTCCTTTATTTAAGAAAGAAGCATTATGAAGGTCTGATACAGAAGCATATATTGGGTCAAATCCTGCATCAACGTCTGCTGATAGCATTTTAGAATTGCAGAACATTTTATCTAATAGATTTGGTCTATTTACGCCTAATTTATTTAGTATTTCTGACATAAATGTTGAAAATACATTAGATTCCATTCCTGTATTTCCCATACTTCCTATTTCTTCTTTATCTACTAACATACATACAGCTGTTTTTTCTGGATTTTCTATGTTTAATATTGCTGTTAGTGATGTGTATACAGATACTTTATCATCTTGACCATATCCTGCAATTAAGCTTTGGTCAAATCCTAAACTTCTACATTTAAAGGCTGGTACAAGTTCTATTTCTGCACTTAAAAAGTCTCTTTCTGTTATTCCATATTTTTGGTTTAATATATTTAATATATTTAATTTTACTTTTTCTGAAACTTTTTCGTCATTGTAAGGAATACTTCCTATTAATAGATTTAAATTTTCTCCCTCTACCCCATCTTTTAATTTTTTTTGCATTTGTTCTTGTGCTAAATGTGGAAGTAAATCTGTTATTGTGAATATTGGTTCGTCTTCGTTTTCTCCAATTGTAATTTCTATTTTTTCTCCATTTGTTTTTGCAATTACTCCATGTATTGCAAGTGGTATTGTTGTCCATTGATATTTTTTTATTCCACCATAATAATGTGTTTTAAAGTATACAAAACCTTTATCTTCGTATATAGGATTTGGCTTTAGGTCTAGTCTTGGGGAATCTGCATGAGCTCCTATTATATTTACTCCATTTTCTATATTTTCTTTTCCTATTACTACTAAAAATATATTTTTATCTCTATTTATAAAATATACTTTATCTCCTGGCTTTAAACTTTCGTATTCTTCAATTGATTTAAAACCGTGCTCCCTTGCAATTTTACAAGAATTTTTTACTATTTCTCTTTCTGTTTTAGATTCATTTAGGAATTTTATATATCCATTGCAATAATTAAATATTGCTTCTCCTTGTTCTTGCGATGTTGCTTCCCATCCATTTTTTTTGGTGTCGAATAGTTTCTCTTTTAATTCTTCACCCATTGTTTTTTCTGCCATATACATCTTCCTTTCTTATATTTATTTCTTTAGCAGTATATCATTATATTTCTATTTTTTCTAGTTATTATTTACATTTTTATAATATTTATTTATTGTTTTGAATATTCTTTACAAAACTGCTTTTTTATAGTTTAATATATATAAATTAAATTTAGAGGATTTTACAAATGGATAAATTAAATATTGTTGAAACGAAAGAAGAAAATGAAGAAAAAGAAATTTTAGCAGATACTGAAAGTTTAGTTGAAAATACGGATATTATAGAAAAGAAACCCAAAACAAAGAAGTTTATATATTTCTTTGTTATTCCTTTGCTTGTACTAGTTATTTTAGTTGCTATTTTATCTACTATTTTTGCACTAATTAATATTAAAAATACAAATATTATTAATGGAGTTTTTATTGAAGGAATTGACGTTTCAAATCTTTCTAAGGAGCAAGCAAAGGAAAAAGTAAATTCTGTTGTAAGTCAGCATTTATCTAATGAAATTTCTCTTGTGCATGGAGAATTTGAAAAAACAATTACTTCAGAGCAGATTGATGCTAAATTCGATGTTGACACTGCTGTAGATATGGCTTTTTCTATTGGACGTACACGGAAATCTTGTTCAAAATAATTATTCTATTTTAAATTGTCTTTTGAATAATACAAATATTAGTGGAAGTTTTACTTTCGATTCAGACTTATTAGATGGTATTATTTCTGAAGTAAATGAACAATTACCAGACCGTACGGTTAATCCAGATTATTATATTGATGGAACAAATTTAATTATTACTGCTGGGAAAGATGGTGTTAATGTAGATTCTACTACTCTAAAAAATAATGTTATAAATTTGCTATCTGATGTAAGTACTACAGATTATAGTATTACACTACCTGTTGTTTATACAACTGCTAAAGCAATAGATATAGAGACTATTTATAAAGATGTTTACAAAGAACCTGTAGATGCATATTACGAAACCAATCCATACGTTGTTCATCCTTCTTCTACTGGTTTAGAATTTAATATTAGCTTAGATGAAGCCAAAAGCCTTTTACAAGAAGAAAAAGAAGAATATACAATTCCACTAAAAGTTACATATCCAAAGGTTTCTACTAATGATATTGGAAGCGAAGCTTTCCCAGATTTATTATCTAGTTTTCGTACTTCTTTTACAAGTAGTAACAATAGTAGATCTACAAATATTAGGTTATCTGCTAGCAAGATTAATGGTAAAGTTTTAATGCCAGGCGAGTCTTTTTCATTCAATCAAGTAGTTGGAAAGAGAACTGCTGCAGCTGGTTTTCAACCTGCACCTGCATACTATAATGGTGAAACTGTTTTAGAATATGGTGGTGGAATTTGTCAGGTTTCTTCTACTTTGTATAATGCAGTTTTATACGCAAACTTAGAAGTAACAGAAAGAACAAATCACGGATATAAACCTTCTTACGTAAAGCCAGGACTTGATGCAACTGTTTCTTGGGGTGGTCCAGATTTTAAATTTACAAATAATAGGGATTATCCAATAAGATTTGTTTGTGATACATCAAATAAGATTTTAAAGATTTATATTTATGGATTAAAACGTGATACAGATTACAAAGTTGTTTTAGATGCTCAGTATGTTTCTACAGTTTATGCTACTACAACTTATAAAAAGGATTCTTCACTTAGTAAAGGTGAATCTAAGGTTATTCAGAATGGATCTAATGGTTGCAAGACTGCAACATATAAATATTTATATGACTCTAATGGAACTTTGGTATCTTCTAAATGTATTTCTAGAGATACTTATAATCCGCATAACAAAGTTATAGCTGTGGGAGAATAAAAAAATAACTCCCACATTTTTTTTGGAAGTTATGGTGCAGCAGGAGGAATTCGAATCCCCGACCTCTCGGTTCGTAGCCGAGTGCTCTATCCAGCTAAGCTACTGCTGCATATATTTTTTGTACTTTATTATTATACTTGTTTTTTTTATTTTTTTCAAGACTTTTCTTAAGTTTTCAAATAATAATTATTGTAAAATATTATTTCTTAGCCATAAAATTAAATACACATAAAAACAAAAACAATTTTTATGTGTATTTATATATTTTAGTTCCCTGTTATCACTGGTCTAAATGTACCCTCCGTTGTTGCAAATCCAGTGTTAGTCTGTATTGCAAAAAGTCTTGCTCTACACCCTATTATTGCATTTGTTCCTCCTGTATAAACGCTTAGTGGATCATGATACCATTGGCTGTATGCTGCAATGCTTTGTATGTTCCTCCAGTTAGCAATTGGAAATATATCTACATATCGATTGTTATTTACATTAGCTACTAATGAAGAAATATTCCCTTTTACAGTTTCATCTGTAATATCTTGATAATCCTTTCTTAATCCAGCTGTATAAGTTCGATTCATTCCCCAGTCCATAACTCCAGTTATATTGCCATTTGTAGAATAGTGACCTGTTTTTCCATCTATAGTTATTGCCGTTCCAGTATTCTTTCCTTCTCCATTAGTTCCATAAGCACTATTAGAAAAATAGGAAACGATTGCCCAGTCTAAGTTTGTTGCCATGTGTACATTTACATTTGAACCTTCCAAAGATTCCCCTGTGTTTTTCATTGCTATACTTTCATCAAAAAATTCTGATACAGTTTTATTAGTATATATATTGCCATTTGCCTTAATTTCAATGGATGTTTTTGCATTTACCTTAGGTGCAATTATTAATGTCATACATATAACAAATAAAATACTAATTCTTAATTTTTTATATTTCATATTTATTCTTCCTTTCGTTTAATTTACTGATGGTTGATATTTGCTTACCCAAATTCCCATATCTTGATTATTTTTAAATGAACCAACAATAGAATATCCCCTTGGTAATTCACTTCCATCTATTGGTTTATTATCTGTTCCTACAAATATTACATCTGTATCTGTTGTAGTTCCAGACTCATTGTAAGCGCATCTTGGTATCCATACCCAATTTGTTTTAAGTGATCTACTTTCTATTCTTATATTTGCCCAAATTTTTTCGTTATAATTGTATAATACATATGTACCCGTATCATCTTGTATTTGATTTGGTCTGCCATCTTGTAACCATTTTTCTGCTGTTACAACTTTCTCTTCTTCCAAAACTTGTCCATTTTCCACTTTATAGAATATTAAACTCGTTGATTCTTTTGCAACACCATTCAAATTTGGTTCATAGTAACTAATTCCATCTATTGTTTTTAATTTGGCTTCATATTCTATTTTTGTATAGTTCTTTGAGCTAATACTTTTATGTCTTACTCCTCCATTTTTTAAGTAATTTAACTCTTCAATACTATGTACAGTATTTTTTCCAATTTTTGTAGGATTTATTTTATATATTATATCAGTTTCTTTATTATATATATATATATTTATTTGAAGACCCATTTTCTTGTATAAAATAAATACTTAATACTTTACCATTATCACTTACAAATTTTTCAAAATTGTTATTTATATATGCTACTGTTACTTCGTTGACATCTATGTCATAATTTTCCCAAAAAATTATTTCTTGTTTTAAAGTATATTTCCAATTCTTGGTGTCTTCTATGTTAATTTCTTTAAATGATATTTCTTGTTCTGCTTTTATTTGATCTTCTATTAAATATAAATCAATTTTTTCTCTTACCTCACCAATTTCTTGCCTAAATGCTGCTTCTGCAGCTCTTGGTACTATTCCGTTTTCTCCAAATATCATCATAATTGTAGTTCCAGCTAAAATTAGTAAAACTACTATCGTTACAACTAGAGCAATAAGAGTAATTCCTTTATTTTTTTTCATTCATCTGTTCACCTCAATCTAAATTATATTTTTTTCTTTTGCTATCCTTTTATTTTTTATAGTCTACTTCTTATTATTATTTTTTTCATATATACTATTAATATAAATGTATCTGTTTTTTATTTTAACATTAGTCTTTTTTACTTGTAACTATTTTTTTAATTTAAGAACTTATTTTTCTGTTATTTTTTACTTTATGTTGATAATTTTTTTATCATATGTAATAATGTTCATAGAATATATTTAGAGGGGGATATTATGAAAAAAACATTAAAAGTATTTTTTGTTATGCTTTTTGCTTTTATTATTTTTTCTATTGGAAAAAGTGTAAGTGCAAATTCAATTAACAAAATTTCTATGGATGTTTACGTTGATTCCAATGGTGACGCACAAGTTACAGAAGTTTGGAACTGTAGTGCTAGTCAGGGAACTGAGGTTTATCATCCTTATTACAATTTAGGTAATTCTAAAATTACTAACTTAACAGTATCTGAAGGAGATTCTTCTTACGAAACATTATCTTCTTGGAATACTTCTGGAAGTCTTTCTAGTAAAGCTTATAAATGTGGTATTAATACTGTTTCTAATGGTGTTGAACTTTGCTGGGGAATTAGTAGTTATGGTTCTCATACCTATACTGTAAAGTACAACATTTCTAAGTTTGTTTCTGAACTTACAGACAGTCAAATGATTTATTGGACACTTATTCCTTACGATTTTTCAAATAGCATTGGTAATGTGTATATTAAAATTCATACAGATTTTGATATTTCAGATTCTGTTGGTGTTTGGGGCTATGGTAATTATGGCGGAACAGCTTATGTTTATGATGGATATATAGAAATGCAATCAGATGGACGTCTTGCTACAGATGAATATATGACTATTTTAGTTCAGTTTCCATCTGGAACATTTAATACTACTAATAAAATAAACCATGATTTTAATTATTATTTAAATATGTCTGAAGAAGGTGCAACTCATTATACTTCATCTAGCTCTACTTATTCTACGTCATCGACACTTTTATCTGCTGCCTCTTCAATTTTTTGTATAATATTTCCTATTTTAATAATAGCTATAGCATCTAAAGTTTCAACTTTAAAAACTAATTTAGCAGGAGCTAAGCTTCCAAAGGATATTCCATATTTTAGGGATATTCCTTGCGACAAAGATTTATTTAGGGCTTATTATATAGGTTATAAATATAAAATTATAAAAAATAAAACGGATATTTTGGGAGCTATAATTTTAAAATGGCTTAAAGACGGTAAAATAAAAATTGATACAAACGAAACTGGCAAAATATTAAAAAAAGATAATACTGTTATTGTATTAAACCAAATCTTTGAAAGTGAAATTACTGATCCTACTGAAAATAAATTATTTAGAATGCTTTTAAATGCCAGTGGAGATGGCATTTTAGAAAGTAATGAGTTTGAAAAATGGTGCAGTAAAAATTACAGTAAAATTCTTTCTTGGTTTAATAAATTAATTGATGAAGAGGAAGAAAAATTAATTGCTGAAGGTTTTATTACTGTTACAGAAGAAAAAGTTTTCAAACTTTTCAAATGTAAGAAGCATTCTACCACAGATAAATTACATAATGAAGCAATTAATCTTGCAGGATTAAAAAAATTTCTACTTGACTATTCTTTAATTGCAGAAAGAGAAGCTATTGAAGTAAATTTATTTGAAGAATATTTAATATATGCTCAAATGATGGGAATTGCAAAAAAAGTTGCAAAACAATTTAAAGAATTGTACCCAGATATTATAGAACAATCTTCATTCTACTCTTATGACAATATTATTTTTATTAATACTTGTGCGACTCATGGCATTTCTTCTGCATCTGCTGCACAATCTAGAGCAGAAAGTTATAGCTCTGGTGGAGGAGGATTCTCTTCTGGCGGAGGTGGCGGTGGCTCTTTCGGTGGAGGAGGCGGCGGTGGCTTCCGTTAAACATAAATTTCACAAAGAATTTTTATAATTATTTAGTAGTAATAAAATTTACGTAGTATAAATTAAAATGAATTTTTGAAAAACTTTTATAAAAATTAAAAAACATCTTGCCAAGCCGCAAAAAATGTGCTATATTATATAAGTACTTTAATTAAAGTATTTAATCGAGGTGTAGCGCAGTTGGTAGCGCGCGTGGTTTGGGACCATGAGGTCGCAGGTTCGATCC
>OLGZ01000398.1_pt1 | contig 35889 bp, 28 predicted proteins | sample 1605981 | NCBI WGS metagenome assembly OLGZ01 (sample SAMN03283291) | human gut metagenome | biome: human-associated habitat; material: feces | host: Homo sapiens | place: Peru | collected 2012 | reverse complement strand
GATGCTGGTAAGACAACATTAACAGAGCGTATCCTTTATTATACTGGTGTTAATCATAAAATCGGTGATACTCATGACGGTACTGCAACAATGGACTGGATGGCCCAGGAGCAGGAAAGAGGTATCACAATCACATCAGCCGCTACAACATGTCATTGGACTCTTGAGGAGAATGGCAAGAAGAAAGCTGGAGCTCCAGAATACCGTATCAATATCATTGATACTCCTGGACACGTAGACTTCACTGTTGAGGTTGAGCGTTCACTTAGAGTACTTGACGGCGCTGTTGGTGTATTCGATGCACAGAACGGTGTTGAGCCACAGTCAGAGAACGTATGGCGTCAGGCTGATAAGTACAATGTTCCACGTATGGCTTTCATGAACAAGATGGATAAGCTTGGTGCTGACTTCTTTGGTTCATGTGACCAGCTTATTTCAAAGCTTGGTAAGAATCCTGTCCTTATCCAGATTCCTATCGGTAAGGAAGATTACTTCCAGGGTATCGTAGACTTATTCGAGATGCAGGCTTATATCTTCAACGGAGATAAGGGCGATGACATCCAGGTTGGTGAGATTCCTGATGATCTTAAGGATCAGGCTCAGGAGTATCATGACAAGATGGTAGAGCAGATTGTTGAGTTCGATGATGACCTTATGGAGAAGTATCTTGAGGGTGAGGAGCCAACAGTAGAGCAGCTTAAGAAGACATTAAGAAAGGCTACTATCGCTGGTGATGCAATCCCTTGCCTCTGCGGTACAGCTTATAAGAATAAGGGCGTTCAGAAGCTCCTTGATGCAGTACTTGAGTACATGCCGGCTCCAACAGATATCCCGGATATCAATGGTGTTGACGAGGATGGTAATGAAGTATCTGTTAAGTCTTCAGATGATGAGCCATTCTCAGCTCTTGCATTCAAGATTATGACGGACCCATTCGTAGGTAAGTTAGCATTCTTCAGAGTTTACTCTGGTACACTGAATGCAGGTTCTTATGTTCTTAACGCAACAAAGAACAAGAAGGAAAGAGTTGGACGTATCCTTCAGATGCATGCCAACAACAGAAAAGAAATCGATAAGGTTTACTCAGGTGATATCGCAGCAGCTGTAGGTCTTAAGTTTACAGCAACAGGTGATACAATCTGTGATGAGCAGCATCCTGTAATCCTTGAGTCTATGGAGTTCCCAGAGCCGGTTATCGAACTTGCTATCGAGCCAAAGACTAAGAATGACCAGGGTAAGATGGGTGAGGCTTTAGCAAAGCTTGCTGAAGAGGATCCTACATTCAGAGCTCATACAGATAAAGAAACAGGCCAGACAATCATTGCCGGTATGGGTGAACTTCATCTTGATATTATCGTAGACAGACTTCTTCGTGAGTTCCACGTAGAGGCTAACGTAGGTGCCCCACAGGTTGCTTACAAGGAATGCTTCACTAAGGCAGTTGATGTCGACAGTAAGTATGCTAAGCAGTCAGGTGGTCGTGGACAGTACGGACATTGTAAGGTTAGATTTGAGCCTACAGATCCTAACGGCGAGAAGACATTCGAGTTCGTTTCAGAGGTTGTTGGTGGTTCAATTCCTAAGGAATACATCCCGGCTGTTGGCGAAGGTATCGAAGAGGCTTCACAGGCTGGTATCCTTGCCGGATTCCCGGTACTTGGTATCAAGGCTACTGTATACGATGGTTCATATCATGAAGTCGATTCATCAGAGATGGCATTCCACATCGCCGGATCTATGGCATTCAAGGATGCTATGGCTAAGGCAGCTCCTGCACTCTTAGAGCCTATCATGAAAGTTGAGATTACTATGCCTGAGGAATACATGGGCGATGTAATAGGTGATGTTAACTCTCGTAGAGGCCGTGTTGAGGGTATGGAAGATGTTGGTGGTGGTAAGATGGTTAAGGCTTACGTTCCACTTTCAGAGATGTTCGGATATGCTACAGACCTTCGTTCAAAGACACAGGGTCGTGGTAACTACTCAATGTTCTTTGATAAGTATGAGCAGGCTCCAAAGTCTGTTCAGGATAAGGTTATCAGCGCTCACGCAAAGTAATTTGCGGCATTGCTGAATCCTGATTATTGTTTATTAACGTACAGGCAGATTTTTCTGTCTGTACGCTATATAAAAAGTAGTTGAAATTAAGCCCATTATGCCATATAATGGGTTATAGCCTATTAAAAATGAGCCCGTCGTGGCCATTAATTATTAAAGGAGGATTTTTAAAAATGGCTAAAGCTAAATTTGAGAGAACTAAACCACATTGTAACATTGGTACAATTGGACACGTAGATCATGGTAAGACTACACTTACAGCTGCTATTACAAAGACTCTTCATGAGAGACTTGGTACAGGTGAGGCTGTTGCATTCGAGAACATCGATAAGGCTCCAGAGGAAAGAGAAAGAGGTATCACAATTTCTTCAGCTCACGTTGAGTATGAGACAGAGAAGAGACATTATGCACACGTTGACTGTCCTGGACATGCTGACTACGTTAAGAACATGATCACAGGTGCTGCACAGATGGATGCTGCTATCCTTGTTGTTGCTGCTACTGATGGTGTTATGGCTCAGACAAGAGAGCATATCCTTCTTGCTCGTCAGGTTGGTGTTCCTTACGTTGTTGTATTCATGAATAAGTGTGATATGGTTGATGATCCAGAGCTTCTTGAGCTCGTAGATATGGAGATCAGAGAGCTTCTTAACGAGTATGACTTCCCAGGCGATGATACACCTATCATCCAGGGTTCAGCTCTTAAGGCACTTGAGGATCCACAGAGCGAGTGGGGCGACAAGATTCTTGAGCTTATGCATACAATCGATGAGTATGTTCCAGATCCAAAGAGAGAGACAGATAAGCCATTCCTTATGCCAGTAGAGGATGTATTCTCAATCACAGGCCGTGGTACTGTTGCTACAGGTAGAGTTGAGAGAGGTGTTCTCCACCTTAATGAGGAAGTTGAAATCGTTGGTATTTCAGATGAGACTCGTAAGGTAGTTGTAACAGGTATCGAGATGTTCCGTAAGCTCCTTGATGAGGCTGAGCCAGGTGATAACATCGGTGCTCTTCTTCGTGGTGTTCAGAGAGATGAGATTGAAAGAGGTCAGGTTCTTTGTAAGCCAGGTTCAATCACACCTCATAAGAAGTTTACAGCTCAGGTTTACGTTCTTACAAAGGACGAGGGTGGCCGTCATACACCATTCTTCAACAACTACAGACCACAGTTCTACTTCAGAACAACTGATGTTACAGGTGTTTGTGAGCTTCCAGCTGGTACAGAGATGTGCATGCCTGGTGACAACGTAGAGATGACAATCGAGCTTATCCACAGAGTAGCTATGGAGCAGGGTCTTCGTTTCGCTATTCGTGAGGGTGGCCGTACAGTTGGTTCAGGTGCTGTTGCTACAATTATCGAGTAATCATAACTGATTATTTAAATATGCAATAAAATCAAGGCTTCCAGAGGTTTTCCTCTGGGAGCCTTTTTACGTCTGAATAACAGTGAGAGTGTGGTCAGCGGTGCCAAAACGGTGCCAAAAATAAAAAAGGCAAGTAGATTAAACAATCTACTTGTCTTTTTCTTATACTTGCGTATTCTCGGAATCTGAAATAGAATTTTCAATATGAGTTGGAGTATTAATAGGATCAGGTTTTATCCATTGACCTTTATATGCAAAATACATAAATGCAATTCCTGCGATAATAAGGAAATTGAGTAGTAAAATTATCCACCATTTTCTAATGGTTTTTCCGTTAATATCTCGCAAGAAATCTATAAGTAACCAAATTACATTAAATAAAATTAGTCCAAGAATTAAGGAAATAACAATAATACGATAAATTGAGGAGGAAGAAATATTTTCTAATACTGATGTTGAAAATGTCATTCCTCCTGTAAATGCTAAAACAATGGAAGCGAAGATGCCAAGAATTGTGATATATTCACTTTGCATCTTTGCTTGGTTATCCTTGGATTCTTGTTGAGATTGAGCTGCTTCTATCCTTATGGCGTTAAATGCATTTTCTCTCTTGGCATCCGATTGTTGTTGTTGAGATTGAAGATTATTTAACAAAACTTCATTTTGTGCCAATTTAGATTGAGTTTCATTAGTAAAACGTTTCGTATAATTAATACGTGCAATATCTAAATTGGTGTGATCATAAAGTTTGTTGATCTCTTTTTCGATATTAATAGGATTACCATTTGCATCAACATTTTTAGAACGATATCCATCTTTAATACCCTGCATATTCTGTGCTAAAATATCAAGATTTCCGTTAGATGTAGATGAGTCAATAAAAGTTAGCGCAGCAAATATATCAGAATAATAATGCCGGAAGTTATCAGTATCTGCATCATAATAAATACTTTCTAACTTCCGGTAATAATCACTTCGTTTTCTATTATCTTTTAATAAATCTTGAGCGGAACTAAGTTCGATTAATAAATCTGTAAGAGCATCTCGTTTTTGTTGTTCGTTTAAATTTGACATTCATTTATCCTTTTAATTTAATTAGGGACTGGGGTATTTCACAATGATTTCCAGTACCATCATTGTAGATTTCAGCCCAAGCTTTTCCCTTTGCATGAGTTTCTTCAACCAAAACCCAAGGATCAAGCATACGTTTTGCTTCTACAATTTTATCAATAATTGCACGAAGAGTATCATTAATAGTTTCTTCAAATCTAAGTTTGATTTTCATTGCACCAAATCCACAGTAAATATAGTATACATTTGGTACAACTGGACCGAACTGCCAAGCTTCGATAATATCATCAAATGCAGGTGTTCCCTGTCGTAGTGAATCACGCTGAACGTAATAGAGAATTTTTTGTAATTGAAGATTTGAAATAGGTTGCTGATCTTCCGTGCACTTATTTATAATATAATTAGCTATTGTAATTGCTGAATAAGCCATGTGCATCCTCCTCTCTTCTCCGTAAAAATAATGTATCACATTATCATAAACTATGCAATATGTCAAGAAAAAAGTTTATTATATAATATGCTGAATCTGCTATGGAAAGTATACTTTACCACCCTTTAATCTGTTTTATCTGTTCTGCCCGTTCAGGATCTCTGTGATACTGCAGCTTGAATTGTATCGTCTCCACTACTTCTTTTCGTGCTTCATCATCTAACTGATAAAAGGAAGTCAGCAAATTATCCACATCAGGCATACTGTTTTTCCCGAAAAGATACATAAGCGGATACATGGAATTCTTTAAATACGTTTTTACCCGATTTCCGTCAAGAGCGCCATTCAATCCATTCGGTAATGTAGGATATATTTCATCTTCTGTGATTGCACCCGAAAAGGGACTGGCAGAGCATATCTCATTCACGTCAATTTCTAATTCATTTGCCAGTCTAAGTGCAAAGTCAAATCGGATATTAGAATCCTTTTGAATAATAGAATAAAGTGTTGTGGCACTGATACCAGTTGCTTTTGCAATCTGGCGGACATTCGTGCCTTTACTGTCTAATATTTCTTTCAATTTCTTACCGTCTCCCATTGAAACCTCCTGTTTTCATAAATTGAAAATTTACGAATTGCATAAATCTAATTATTATCATAGCACAAATACGAAAGACATAAAAGAGTAATTTTCAAAAATAGCATATACGAATATCGTAAAAATATAATTACGAAGTCTTGACAAAGGAAATGTGTAGTGATAATATGAATGTACGAAAATCATACACAAAATAAATACAAGAAATGTAACGAGATTCAAAGTATGGAAGGGAGGACGAATGTATGGCGAATTATCAATATATGATGAGTGCCGATGATGTAGCCCGAGAATTGAATTGTTCCAAATCTCATGCGTACAAGTTGGTAAAAAGCATGAATGAAGAGTTGGCTTCGCAAGGATATATCACAATGGCTGGAAGAATTCCAAGAGCGTATTGGGCGAAAAAAATGTATGGCTACGAATTATCAGTAGGATAGGAAAGGAGAGCAGTATGGCATACAAAGAAAAAGACACAAAGAAATGGACAGCCCAATGGTTTGAAACAAATGCCAGGGGTGAAAAGAAAAAGCGAAGAAAAAGAGGTTTTGAGACAAAGCGAGAGGCTCTTGAGTATGAGCGACAGAAGAAATTGAATAACAGCAGAAGTATGGATATGAAGCTAAGTGAATTTATGGAAGTTTATTTTGAAGATAAGCAGAATGAGCTGAAGGAACGCACCATGAAGAACAAGCGATATATGATGGAGCAACACATCATTCCGTATTTTGGTAATCAGATGATGAGTGAGATAACTGCAGGGCAGATTATTCAGTGGCAGAATGAAATGCAGACCAAAGGATTTTCGGAAGCCTACTTAAGAATGATACAAAATCAGCTAACTAGCTTATTCACTCATGCTTCACGAATTTACGATTTACACACAAATCCTTGTAAAAAAGTTAAGCGTATGGGAAGTTCGGATAACAGAAGTCTGGATTTCTGGACAGTAGATGAGTACCAAAAGTTCATACAGACGATGGAACCGGGAAGCAGATACTATCTTATCTTTGAAATACTCTTTTGGACAGGGTGTAGAATTGGAGAGTTGTTGGCACTTACACCAAAGGATGTTGATTGTGAAAGAAATCAAATCAGCATTACCAAGACTTACTATCGAACAGAAAGGCAGGATGTGATTACGGAGCCTAAGACGAAGTAATCTGTAAGATTGATAGAAATACCGGAGTTTCTTAAACAGGAGATTAAGGATTTTATAGATAGTCATTATGGAATGCCGGAGAATGAAAGACTCTTCCCCATTGTGCAGGAAGCAGTACAGCACAAGATGAAGCACCAAATGGAGAAAGCAGGAGTAAAGAAAATCCGAGTTCACGATTTGAGACATTCGCATGTGGCGTACCTAATCAATAAAGGAATTGAGCCCATTCTGATAAAGGAGAGGGTGGGACACAAAGATATACGTATCACATTAAATACTTACGGACACTTATATCCGAACCAACAAAGAAGAGTAGCGGATATGCTGGATTTTGAAAAAGAGAAAAGCCCTAACAGCGGCAACTGCTAGGACTTGTGATAACAGGAAAACTTCTGTTACCTTATGTAATCACAGCATAAGTATAACAGAGGTTCTTTCGTGTGACAATGAGATTTTAGAAAACGGAGGAATTTATGGAAGAAAAGAAAACAGAACTGAAAATGATTAAGATGTCAGAAGTGCAATCGCAGGAGATAGAGTGGCTTTGGTATCCATTCATCCCTTATGGAAAGCTGACAATCGTACAAGGTGATCCTGGAGACGGAAAGACAACCTTGATATTAAATATTGCTGCCAAGTTATCCAAAGGAGAGGGGCTAGATAATGATATGAAGCTGATGGAATCAATGAATATTATTTATCAGACTGCCGAGGATGGGCTTGCAGATACTGTAAAGCCAAGGCTTGAAAAGGCAGGCGCAGATTGTGAGAGGATATTGATAATTGATGAAAGCGACAAATCCCTTTCTATGGCAGATGAAAGGCTGGAAGAAGCCATCATCCAGACGGGAGCGAGGATGTTGATTTTAGACCCGATACAAGCCTATTTGGGTGGTGGCATGGATATGAACAGAGCAAATGAAGCAAGGGATATGACGAAGCGATTAGGAATTTTGGCGGAGAAATACAAATGTGCCATTATTCTTATCGGTCATATGAATAAGGCATCTGGTAATAAGGCGGCTTATAGGGGCATGGGGTCTATTGATTTCTTTGCAGTAGCAAGGAGCGTGTTGCTAGTCGGCAGAGTGGAAGGAGAACCTAATATCAGAGCACTTGTTCAGATAAAAAATAATTTGGCACAGTTCGGACATCCCAAGGCATTTGAACTGATGGAACGTGGTTTTAAGTGGATGGGAGATTATGAGATTACAGCGGATGAAGTGCTTGGTGGTATTGCCCCAAAAGCAAATAAATTAGAGCAGGCAAAGCGGATGCTTCGGGAACTGGCAGAGACTTCTAATGCGGTACAGAGTAATGAGATTTTTGATATGGCTGAGGAACAGGGAATTTCTAAAAGAACATTGGAAAATGCCAAAAAGGAGCTGGGCATCAGGGCAAGAAAAATCAATAACTCATGGTATTGGGAACTGGATAAGATAAAGCAGATTTAAGGGAAGAACGCAACAATGCAGACTATATATAATTTGCGGTGATGAACTTTGCAAGGTTGCAAAATGTATAGACATTGCGTTGTTGCGGTCTTGATGGAAAGGATGGATTGATAGGATTGAAAAATGTGCAGATTTCAGAGGAATTATTTATTGCACTCCTTAAATATCACTTGGTGGAAAGGGATGATGTTTTATCGGAGATAAAGAAAGGTTTGGAAGAAAAATTGGAAGCTATGGTAAGGCGGGATTTATATACAAAATATAAGACTGCACCAACCGAGGAAGAAAGAGAAAAGGCACGACAGGAGTATCTGGAAAAGGTGGGAATGCACCGGAGCTTCCGATGGTAAATTTTTTTCCTTCAGTGTGTAGGACGGGAGCGTGCCACGCTCCTGTATATGGTAGTTAAGGAGAAAGTCGGATTAGGGTGTAATGACAAAATCGGACTACACTCACAAGCCCTCGGCGTTTGAGAGCGAAATACACCCATCGCACAAATCGGAGATTTGTACTCTGTGTATTTCGCCCTTGCAGGGGGCAAAGGACAGCGTGGCTGTCCTTACAAATGCTAACGCATTTGTAGTTATGCCGGATACGGCAATGAGTTCGTAAACGGATGCCTAAGCATCCACTCACGATAACAAAAGTCGCTATCATTTTTCAAAGAAAGGGGCAATGCCTATTGTAAGAAATTCATTTATACAGATGTCAAAGCTGCCTAATGTGAAAGGCAGAATTAGTTATATATCGAGCAAAGCAAGGCAGGAAAATCTGTATGCAGTTTATGAAACAACAGACCGCAAATTTTGGAGGGAGCTTGCTATGTGTAACCAAGAGGAATTTAGGGAAAGCGGAACGAAAGGAATCTGTATTGAAGACAGGGAGCTTATCATTGCGTTACCGGAAAGTTTCGTGGATTATGAGCCGGACAAGTTGCTGAAGCTTTTTACGGAGCATTTTAAACAAAATTATGGTGTGGAATGTATTTCAGCTTTGCACCATAATAAACGCAAGACCAATTATCATATCCATCTTATCTTTTCAGAGCGAAAACTGCTTGATGAGCCTGTGGAGAAGATTGCAACAAGAAATATGTTTTATGACGAAAACGGAAAGCATGTACGCACTAAAAAAGAGATACTGGATGAAGCCGGACAGCTTCGGAGTGGCTGTAAAATTATCCCTAAGGGCGAGGTATATGAGCGGAACATTTTTACCATAAAGGACAGCCGATTTAAGAACGACAGCTTCCTTGATGAAGTGAAACGCTCTTACACTGACCTCATCAATATTTATGTAAAAGATGACAAGCAAAAGCTCAAGGTTTTTGACAGAAACGGTGTGTATCTGCCTACAAAAAAGATTGGCAAGAACAACCCAAAAGCGGAGCAGATACGCACAGATAATCAGTACCGTACTATATGGAATCAGACTGTGGATAGAGCGTTGATTAGCGGTGTGCCGGAGAGGCAGATTTTGGAAGTGAAGCAGAGCGAAATCGGACAAAAAGTAAAGGCTTCCATTCAGAAGTCAGGGAGAAATCCGGCACTGCTAAGAAGTTTGATTATGACTGCTATTTATGCTTTGGAGCTTCTCATTGGCAAGGTGTTCAAGATGGCTTCACAAAAGACAGATAAGGACATAGAAGCGGTTGTAAAGGCAGAGCCGGAGCAGACACCTGTTAAGGCGGTAAATTCGTTTGTAGAAGCCAAGAGTGAGCCTGTACCGGAGATGCCTAAGAAGTCCGAATTAGCTTCCAAGTATCCAAGACTTACGGATATTTACCATAAGTTGGAGAGGCAGAATACAGCCATTTATGAGAGGGAGCTACAGATTGCGAATGTGGAGAAGAAGATTGCCGGAGCAAAGGGCATCTTCAAGGCAAAACAGCGTAAGGAGTTGCAGGAGCAGGCAGAAGAGTTAAAGAGACAGATAGCCAATATGAAGCAGTATTTATCGAGTGTTGTGCAGGGGTATGGGTACAAGAATGTAAAAGAGTTCCTTGCAGAGTATAAGGCTTCGAAGGTTGAATATGGCGATTATAGAAAGGCTGTTGCGGAGTGGGAGAAGCTGACGGGAGAAAAGGTGGACGATAGCTTGAAGGCGAAACTACAACAGAAGCAACAGCAGGTTAAGGAACAGTATAGGCATACCGAGTATCATAAAAAGAATGATAGAGGGGCAAGGTAGTATCAGAAGTGGAGTGGGAAACTGCTCCGCTTTTATATTGTAGGGAGCATAAAAAATCTGTGGAGAAATTGTATATATCATGATATAATTGTGTTCAATGAGGGCGAAAATTGAAGTTATATGAGTAATAATCAAAAAGGAAATAGATGGAATGAGCCTAATAAAAAATGATGTGCCAATTTTAGAATATGACACAAACAGTATGGCTGTTATTATGCCAGGACACAGTACAAATTTTCATTTTCCGGAGAGAGCGGTAATGTTGTTTATGGAAAAAGAAATTAACGATTATGCTACGACAAATGAATGCGAGGTTATCGGGCAGTTTATTAGTATCACAAAAATATTTCCTGTGTATAAAACGGTACATAATGGTGTTGAGTTAGCAATTTGTCAAGCTCCTTTAGGCGGGGCTGCTTCCACACAAATTATGGAACAGCTGATTGCGGGTGGTGTTAAAAAGGTTATAGCCACAGGCTGTTGTGGTGCTTTAATTGCAGATAACGAAGGCGATTTTTATATCCCTACCTCAGCACTACGGCAAGAGGGTACATCTTATCATTATTTGTTACCTTCACGAGAAGTCAAGCTTAACCCATCAGCTATAAATGCGATTGAGAAAATCTTAATTAATCACAAATACAACTATCAAAAATGTAAAACATGGACGACAGACGGGTTTTATCGTGAAACAAAAGAAATGGTGGAATATCGTAAAGAGGAAGGGTGTTCTGTTGTAGAAATGGAGTGTGCCTCTCTAGCTGCTTGCGCAGAGTTCCGAAATATAGTTTTCGGTCAGTTATTGTTTACGGCAGATTCACTTGCAAATATAGAATCACACGATACCAGAAATTGGGGTAATAATACTTTTGCGTTAGCTGTGAATTTGGCAATGGACGCTGTAACGGAGGTGCAGTAATGCGAACAGAAAAAGAAATGTATGATTTAATATTAGATATTGCAAAGAATGATGAAAGAATTAGGGCAATATATCTTAATGGATCCAGAACAAATCCAAATGTACCGAAAGACATTTTTCAAGACTATGATGTGGTTTATGTAGTAACAGAAACGTTCCCCTTTATTGATGATAAGGCTTGGATTAAGCGATTCGGAGAAATTTTGTATATGCAATATCCAGATGAACATCCTGATTATCCGAGTGATAAAGAAAATTCCTATGGTTGGTTAATGCAGTTTACAGATGGAAATCGTATCGATTTGCATGTTGAAACAATTAGTCACGCACAAGAGAATATTATGAATGATAGCTTGTGTAAAGTCCTATTGGATAAAGACAATTGTTTACCGGAGATTTTGCCTTCATCTGATAAAAATTATTGGATACATAAGCCTACTTTAGAACAGTATCAGTGTACTTGTAGTGAGTTTTGGTGGTGCTTAAATAGTGTGGCAAAAGGTCTGTGGCGTGAAGAAATCCCGTATGTACAAGATATGCTGAATTTTGTTGTCAGAAAACAGTTGGAGAGAATGCTTTCTTGGAAAGTGGGTATAATGACGAATTTCTCAGTCAGCGTTGGTAAGTCGGCAAAGTATATGTACAAATGGGTTTCGGCACAGGAATGGGAAAAGTATTTACAGACTTATTGCGGAGCAGATGTTGAAGCTATTTGGCAGTCGGTGGAGTGTATGTGTTTACTATTTGTAGAAACTGCTACATGGGTAGCAGGAGAACTTCACTATGAGTATAATGATACAGAAGCAAATAATGGTATGTATTTTTTACGATCAGTAAAAGATTTACCAAAGGATGCAGGTGAGGTACTGTAGGGAATTGCTGAAGTTATGATATATTTGATTCTAGTTAGGGATATTTGTATAAGTAAAGGCTGGTGGTGTAAATAAACATTGCAATTAAAAATGCTGATATAAACCATACGTGCTATTGAATTTGTAATATATGATTTTATAGCTATTGGATATGATTTATTGTGGTTATACAAAGGATAATATTCATTTATATCAAGTTATGCAGAAGTTTTTATACACGAAAGAGGTAAAAATGTTAGAAAGTTTAATGACAAATCCTTATGCATGGGCCTTTTTGGGAGCGTGTACAATTTTCTCAGTTGTATTTGGAATATGGCAATGGTATAAATCAAAAAGAAAAAAGGAATTATCTTGTTATAAAAATTCTTATACAATAGTAAAAGGTGGAAAAAGCCTTTTGCCAGATTTGGAACTTAAGTATAAAAATGAACAAATACAAGAATTAGTAATAACAAAATATGCCATATGGAATAGCGGGAATGAGGTTTTGCAGAGGTCAGATATTGTAGAGATTAAACCACTTCAAGTGTCTTGCACAGCAGAAAACACTAGAATTTTGGATGTGAAAATTTTACAGGAAAGTGATGAGACAAATCAATTTGTAATTGCAGATGTGGATAAGGAACATGCAAGAATTGAATTTGATTATGCAGATCCAAAAGATGGAATTGTGATTCAAATTATGCACACCGGGGAATCACAGGACATTATGGTTGAGTGTAAGATAAAAGGTGGAAAGAAGGTCAAAATTTTAAATAAGCATAAAAAGCGTAAATATAATAAGTTTGTAGAAAATGTCATGGTAATTGGTTTGGGTATCATGTTTTTTATTATGTTATTTTTTATGTTACTAACTATTCTTGTTAGTATTATGAGCATGGGGCAAAAGTTTTGGGAAAGTCTTATTTCGGTTGTTGGTTCAGGGGCTTGCGTTTTGACTATGGGTGTAACATATTATAAATTGTTAAAAGATGTGTATTATATAAATATACCAAGTGGATTGAGAAAAACTATAGGAAATGATGAATTTTATAAGTAGCATATTGAATCGGTGCCAAAACGGTGCCAAGAAATCTTGCAAATAAAAATAGAACATGTAAAATCAACGAAATTATGCAGATTTAAGCCATAAAAAGCATAGTAAATATCTCGAAACACGCCATTCTGATACCGTGAGGGTGGCCGTACAGTTGGTTCAGGTGCTGTTGCTACAATCATCGAGTAATCGTTTGTTAACCGTCTGATTATACAGTGAATTTAAGGGTTTCAGAAGATTTCTTCTGAAAACCTTTTTTTATAAGCAAAGTTTTAGAGAGTACGTCTTTAATCTGATTTTAATCTTATATTAATTGAACTATCAATGTAGTGCGTTATCATATAACCAGCAGGAAGATACAGGAGGAGAAAAATATGTTAACACTTATATTTGCATTTATGCTGTTGGGATTTGTTGGAAAGGTTCTGTGGCTTGCATTCAAAGCAACATGGGGACTTACAAAGGTTCTCATGTATATTGTTTTTGCACCGCTCATGCTGGTCATACTGTTTGCATCGGGATTTGCTTATGCAGCATTTATACTGCTTATAATAGCTGGCGTGAACGCATTGATAAGGGTTAATTAGATGATTAATTCATAAAATACATATATATGTACACGATAAGGAATGCAGCTGATAAAGCAGATAATAAAGCAAATAGTAAACAATGAGGAAAGATAAAAATGAGCATAATGAAGAGGGGAACGAAAAACACAATATTCAGGGAACTGTTTATGAAAAATTCCGGCTGGTTTGTGCTGGAGCTTGCATGCTCATATCTGGCAGCCAAGGTGCTGCTGCTTGGCAATAACAGGATATCGGATGCAATAGATGCCATGTTTGCAGGAAATCTTGGAGAATGCATAGACAGACAGTTCTGGATATATGTGGGTGTTCTTGTCGTACTGGGATTCGCATTTACATATATACAGAGCATTGCAACTAAAATATTTGCAGCTAATATGCAGACAGGTTTCAGAGCGGCTGCCGGAAAAAAGCTTATGCAGCTTGAGTATAGGTATTTTGACACACATACTTCAGGAAGGGTGCTCAATAATTTCCTTGATGATGTTGCCAAAATATCGGATTATTATTCGGAGATTCTTCCGACTATTGTGACATCTGCAGTTACAATTGTAACGATAATATTTTCACTTGCACGTCTTGACGGACTTCTTACAGCACTTCTTCTTGTAGTGTTTCCTGTCATGATGCTTGTGTCGAGGCTTACCGGGGAGAAGGTATCCGGGCTTACAAGAAAGCATTCGCAGTACCATGATGAGGTAAATGAGCTGGCTTATGATGCAATAAGCGGAATAAATGTAGTCAAAAGCTATAACCTTGAGGATTATTTTAAGGATAAAATAAAGAAAACAAACAGGACGATTCTCGGATTTGAATACAGGCGCAATGCAATCTCGTCGATAGCGTGGGTCGCGGGAGACATAGTGCAGTGTGCTCCGTGTGTGATACTTGGAATTGCTGCATTGTGGCGTGTGCAGACGGGACACATTACAATCGGTGAAATGTCATATTTTATGCTGCTTCTTGACAGGGTGGTTCCGCCTCTGGGAATGCTTCCACATTATTTTATAGATGCAAGGATTAATCTTGTATCCAGGAACAGGCTTGAGGAGATTATGGATTATCCGTCAGAGAGTGCGGCGGACGGCAACGATAACAGTATGTGTGGCACAACTGATACAGGCAACGGCGCGTGTGCGGTTGAATTTAAGAATGTAAGCTTTGCGTATGACACATCAGGCTGTGTGCTGGATGATTTTAATCTTAGAATAGAAAAGGGGCGGAATGTAGCGATTGTCGGCGAATCTGGCGGAGGCAAAAGTACGATATTTAAGCTGATATGTGGCTTCTATAAGCCTGACAAAGGCGAGGTTAATGTATTTGGAGAAGAGGCAGGCAGAAATGATTATGATGAGCTGAGGGCTCATATAGCACTTGTGTCGCAGGATACATTTCTTTTCCCTGAAAGTATTGCATGGAATGTTGCCTGTGGAGATATGAGTGTTGGAATGGACCGGATTATCGAATGCTGCAAAAAGGCACGAATCCATGATGATATCATGAAAATGCCCGAAGGGTATGCGACAAATGCCGGAGAGCGCGGAGACAGGCTGTCAGGAGGGCAGAAGCAGAGAATAGCGATTGCAAGGGCACTGCTTAAGAATGCAGAGCTGATTCTGTTTGATGAGCCTACAGCATCAGTTGACGTTGAGAATGAGGAACAGATAAAAAATGCGTTGGAGGAGCTTGCAAAGAATCATACGATTATGACAATCGCCCACAGGCTTAATACGATTGAAAATGCAGAGTGTATATATGTACTGCAGAAAGGAAGGATTGTACAGAAGGGTACGCACAGAGAGCTTATGGACAGTGAAGGCGTATACAGCAGGCTGTACAGGATGAGCAGTGAAGAGGAGGCGGACGCATGAAGAATCTGAGAATTATAAAACAGCTTGTCGTCCGTTTTCAGGGATGGCGTGCAATTCTTTATTTTGGTGAGATAATCCTTATGGGCATTATAAATGGTATAACGGTTGTGATGCTCTCGGACATAGTCGGGCTTATTACCGATACGGCTGTGTCAGGCGGAAACATTTGGTCTACTGACATAGTGAAGAGAATAATTATATTTTCTGTATTGGAATTTGGAGTGAGTAATATTCTTGGCGTATGTTACAATAACGAAGCCAAGCGTACGGGAGCAACTATGCGCAATATCGTATTTGGAAAGGCGCTGATGCTGCCGGTAAGCTTCTATGAGAATAATCACACCGGAGATTTCATGTCAAAGCTTACATATGATACCAATATGGCTTCAGGAATATTCGGCTCAAGATTCAGACGTGTTATGATGCCTGTAATCATTGTCTGCGTCTGTGTTGTTCCCATGTTTATGAAATGTCCGCCGGTTATGGCAGGACTGCTTGTGCTGTGCATCCTGTCACTCGCACTTAATCTGGCAATGGTTCCGGTGCTTGCAGGCTACAGCCGCAGTATTTCGGATGATAATAAGGCAATAAGCCGTTCTGTTACAGATATGCTTCAGGGAATGGAGACAATAAGAATGTTTCCGCTCCAATCAGTTATAGGACAGAAGTATAATGAAGCTAACGAACGGTGCGGACGTAATATGAAGAAGCAGGGAAGAATTGAGTCAGTCGTGGCAGCATTGCGTAATGCATTTGACCTGATTGGCGCAGTAGCATTTCTTGCAATGGGAATTATATATATACAGAAATATAACGGTAAGGTTGGCAGCCTGCTGGCACTGTACACAATGTATGGCGCATTTCAGTATAATTTTCTTATGATGGGACAGTACATACCAAGTCTTACAAGCTGGCTGGTCAATGCAGAGCGTGTATTGGAGTTCCTCGAGCTTCCCGAAGAAAGTTTCCGTAATTGTAGTGATTATAATGCTGCAAATGTTCCTGCTCAGGCAGATGTTGAATTCGATAATATAACATTTGCATATGAGGGACAGGAGCAGAAGATATTTGACGGGTACAGCGCGGCGTTTACAATGGGGAAGAGCTATGCCATTACAGGAGAGTCAGGACGCGGTAAAAGTACATTAATGAAACTTCTTATGGGGTTCTACAGAATCAGCGGAGGAAATATAAGAATAGGCGGACATGATATATATGAGCTTGGACTTGAGAATACAAGAAAGCTTATTGCCTATATTCCGCAGGAGCCATATATGTTTCATGATACTGTCCGTGAGAACATACGTAACGGTAATCCGGCTGCGTCTGATGAGGAGATAATCAGGGCAGCAAAAAAAGCCAATGCACATGATTTTATATTACAGCTGGAGAATGGATATGACACAATCCTCGGCGAACGTGGCAATACACTGTCGGGAGGTCAGAGGCAGCGGTTAGCGATAGCACGTGCAATACTCAAAAATGCACCGGTTATTATACTTGACGAGGCAACCTCGGCGTTAGATAATGAATCAGAACAGCTTATACAGCAATCAATCAATGATATGAAGGATGGCAGGCTGATTCTTATGATAGCACACAGACCGTCGACAATAGCAACGGCGGATGCGGAATGGAGAATAGTGTGAGAAATCGGATTGATATCCGATTTCTCACACGCAAGATTTGTGCTTGCGCACAAACTTGATATGCGCAAAAGGCAGCGCAGAAATGGAGAATAGAGTGAGAAATCGTAACGATAATGTAGATGAAGGACTTGCAGGTAATGAAAGACTTGAAGAGGCGATAGCAGCATTGCAGATGGAACCGTCGGAAGAAATGCTGGCACATGTACTTACGGTGGTAAGACAGCGTATGAGAGAAGGCGGACAGTTTATTGTAGCTGTTGACCCAAAAGCCGGGGATGCGGGGCTTAGTATTCAGGCGGTTAAGACTGATGACGGAAGAATGTGGTGGAGTGTGTTCACGTCATTTGATGAGGAGCTGAAGGGCTCCGGCAGCGTAATGTCGACTTTTATGTCAGGTATAGGACAGATACTTAAGACAGCCGGAGAAGTGGAAGGGATAAGCGGCATTATAATTAATCCGTGGAACAGAACGCTGATGCTTGATAAGAATCTGATTAATATAATACTTGGAGCAAAGTAGTGTTAAGTAGCATTTATTACAATACACTGCCGGATGAATTATATAATATATATTCATCGTAGAAGTTTTAAATTAGTAAATTCATTAAAAAATGAATGAAAATGGGATTGGAGGCAGCTATGAGAAGAAGTGATAAAGAAATAACGGAATTTGCCGAGAAACTTAAGGTACTTGACAGATGTGATGTTATAAGGCTTGGAATGGTGGACGATGGTAAGGCATATGTTGTCCCGGTGAATTTTGGATATAACGTGGAGAACGGACAGATATCAATATATTTTCACTGCGCAGGTGAGGGACGTAAGGCAGATGTTCTTGCTAAGAATCCAAATGTATTCTTCGAGGCTGATTATAACTTTGATGTTGTGAAAGGCGAGACAGCGTGCAGATGGACAGCCAGATATGCGAGTGTAATGGGAGAAGCGGTTGCCGGGCAGCTTATGTCTGAGGAAGAAAAAATTGCTGCATTCAGGATAATAATGAAAAAGTACGGATATGATGGAGAGCCGCATTTTGACAGTGCGGCGCTTGCAAGGACACATCTGTACAGATTGACGGTAACAGATATTACGGCTAAGAAAAGTAAGATGTAGAAGACAGGAAGACATAAAGATAAAAAGATATTATGCCCGGCGCTTTATGGGATATGTTCACACATATTTCACAAAACACCGGGCTTTTTTTCTTGACCTTGAGCGAACTTCAAGTGATATTATATTCGCAGATAACATGGATGATGTGAAATTGAGAAAGGGTGAAGAAGGGCTTTATGAGACATACAGCATTTACAAAGTACGCAGCAATTATTACAGCATTCTGCATTACATTGGGAATGGTAAGCGGCTGCGGACAGAGCAATGACAGTAATCAGACAGGAGCATACGCTGTCACAGGCGAAGCAGCAGTGCAGCCGAAAGAGGAACAGACACAGCAGAGCACACAGGCTGCACAGATGGAACAGACGGCACAGAATTCAGACGCAGTTACACTCCCTGATACATCAGAAGCAAGACCGGTGGTGGTTTCGGGAGATAAGACACTTGGAGACACGGGTAAGACATTTGTTAATGATTACAATCCTTCGGATCGTTCATATGCGGCATCTGACAACTACATATCTCCAAAGGGTAACAGACAGTATGGCACAACCACAACTGTTGAGTATTATTCGTCAACACTTGGCACAACGCGCAAGGCTGATGTGATTCTTCCTTATGGATATGATGCCTCGAAGAGTTATCCGGTTCTTTATATGCTTCATGGAATGGGAGGCAGCAACAAGAGCTGGAGTGATATGGGCGTTAAGTATATTGTTGAAAATGTACATTATGAGAATGGTGTTCCGGATATGATAATAGTATGTGTTGACTGCTTTGTATCAACACAGGACCAGGACAGCGTCCCTATAAGAGAGATGAGTGCTGCATATGACCTTACTGAGAGTGAGGTGATGAATGACCTCATGCCATATATAAATAACAACTATTCAACTAAGACAGGCCGCGATAATACTGCAATCGCGGGATACTCTCTCGGAGGCAGATGCGCGCTTGCAATAGGTTTTAAGCATCAGGATCGGTTTGGATATATCGGTGCCTTTTCAGCAGCATCAGGCGTAATACCTAATGGCTCGGAAGGAAGAATACTTGCTACACTCATGGATGATTTTGTGCTTGAGTACGGCGATTTCCCAATGATTCTTATAAATGTCGGCGAGACGGACGGTATATGCGGTGACTCATGCCGGTTCTATGATGATGCGCTGACACAGAGAGAAATTAAGCATATATTCTATGAGATGGAAGGTGACCATGAAGGAACCGTATGGCAGAATGGCCTTTATAACTTTGTAAAGAGAATATTTGTATAGTATAATAGAAGTTTGATAGAGTGTACTTGACTTTTAAGTTAAATCTCCCTAATATATATGTTTGAAAAAATGTATATATCAGGGAGATTTTGTTATGACAAAGGATCTGACAACGGGAAAGATAATGCCGATACTGGTTAAGTTCACAATTCCGCTTGTACTCGGTAATCTGTTCCAGCTTACATATAATGCGGTTGACAGTATAATAGTAGGACATTTTGTCGGAAAAGAGGCACTGGCGGCAGTAGGCATATGCAATCCCATAAGCACATTGATGATACTGTTTCTTAACGGTCTGTGCATGGGCGCGGGTATACTTATGGGAATGCAGTATGGTGCCAGGGATTATGATACTCTTCACAGACAGATAAGCACAACCATGATATCGGGTGTCATATTCTCGGCGCTGCTTACGTTACTGTGCGTGGTGTTTGCGGTACCGATTCTTAACCTGATGCAGGTGGATGCATCGATAATGGATATGACAAAAGAATATTTAAGAATAATATTCGCGGGCCTTGTGTTTACATTCCTTTATAATTTTTTCTCAAGTACGTTAAGAGCGCTTGGAGACAGTAACTCTCCGCTTTATTTTCTTATTATAAGCGCGGTGCTTAATATATTCGGAGATCTGTTCTTTGTTGTTGTGCTTAAGGCGGGAAGTAACGGCTGTGCCGTATCTACCGTGCTCAGTGAGGCGTTGTGCTGTCTGTTCTGTATAATCTATATACAGAAGAAGGTACCGGTACTGCGTCTTGGCAAAAAATGGCTTGTATTTGATGCAAGTCTTCTTAAACAGACTATAGCCTATGGATGGGCTTCGGCAATGCAGCAGGCAACAGTGCAGCTTGGCAAGCTTGGAATACAGGCAATAGTCAATACTATGGGAGTATCGGTTGCAGCGGCATTTGCGGTAGTAAACAGGATTGATGATTTTGCATATACACCCGAACAGAACATAGCACATGCCATGACGGCACTTATGGCGCAGAATAAGGGCGCCGGTAAGAATGACAGGATGCGTGAAGGCTTCAGGTGTGGAATTATCCTTGAGATTATATACGGAATTGCAATATTTATAGTATGTTTTACATTTGCAAGACAGCTTATGATGATGTTTGTTAAAGATGAAGAGGTTATAGGGCATGGCGTTACATATCTGCATCTTATATCAATAATGTATCTTCTTCCTGCACTCACTAATGGCATCCAGGGATTCTTCCGGGGAATAGGAGACCTTAAGATTACTCTTATAAGCAGTTTTGTTAACATGGGGGTCAGGGTACTTGCGGCAGCGCCGCTTGTACTTATATTAGGTCTGGGAATAGAGGCACTCCCATTCTCATATCTCGCAGGCTGGATAGGAATGCTTATTGCAGAAGTTCCGCTTCTTATCAGAACTTATAAAAATTAAATAAAATTTTTCGGACAGATTCTAAACAAAGGGTCTGTCTTTATTTCTCAAAAGTTAATGCATGGACATATACAAATATGGTAAAATAATGTAAATTAGGCAGAATAATAAAAATGCCCAAATCAAAAGAAATGGAGGAAGAGATGAAAGAAAATAGTCAGGATAAAAATTTTATGTATAAACTGGCGGAATTTATTGTAGATAAGCGGAATCTGTTTTTTCTTATATACATAATAGCGCTTGTTTTCTGCATATTCTCAAGAAACTGGGTCAAAGTAGAGAATGACGTAACGAAGTATCTGCCTGATTCGACCGAGACGAGACAGGGACTTACGGTAATGAATGACCAGTTTGTAACATACGGAACAGCACAGGTACTGTTAGCCAACATATCATATGACAGAGCGCAGGAAGCTGCTGATATGATAGAGGATATCAATGGTGTTACGAGTGTTACATTTGATAATACAGAAGATCATTACAAAGGCACGTCTGCATTGCTTGATGTCACTTTCGACGGTGAGGAAGAGGATCAGATAAGTATCGATGCAATGAATGAGATAAAGGACAAACTCACGGGATATGATGTGTATTATTCAACTTCGGTTGCCAACGATGATTCTGCTAATCTTGAAAGCGAGATGCAGGTCGTTACGGCAATTGCAGCAGTAATCATAGTTGTTGTACTGCTTCTGACATCCAAGTCATATGCGGAGGTTCCTGTACTGCTTATAACATTTATTGCAGCAGCACTCCTTAACATGGGAACCAACTTTTTGCTTGGAACAATCTCATTTATATCTAATTCGGTTACAATCGTGCTTCAGCTTGCACTTGCAATTGATTATGCGATTATTCTGTGCCATAGATATACTGAGGAAAGAGAGAATCTTCCTGCAAGAGAGGCGACCATAACTGCGCTCAGTAAGGCTATACCTGAGATTTCATCGAGCAGTCTTACCACAGTGTCAGGTCTTCTGGCACTGGCATTCATGCAGTTTAAGATTGGTGAAGACCTTGCGGTAGTTCTTATCAAGGCTATTATACTTTCACTTCTTTCAGTATTTACACTGATGCCTGGTCTTATTATGGTATTCAGCAAATGGATGGATAAGACGGTACACAAGAATCTTATTCCTTCAATATCTGCGGTAGGTAAGTTTGCAATTAAGACAAAGTATATAATACCTCCTATATTTGCGGCCGTAATCATTGTTGCGTGTGTATTTGCCAATATGTGTCCTTACTGCTTCAGTACGGGAAGTACTTCTACTCCGAGAAAGAGTGAGTCAACAATCGCACAGGAGAAGATTGATTCAACCTTCGGAAGCAGGAATATGATTGCGCTTGTTGTACCTGCAGGTAATTATGAGGCAGAGAAGAATCTTCTTGCTGACCTTGATGCGTGCGATGAAGTTAAGTCGACACAGGGACTTGCCAATACAGAGGCTATGGACGGATATATGCTTACGGACAGTCTGACACCGAGAGAGTTCTCAGAACTTGTAGGACTTGATTATGAGGTGGCACAGCTTCTGTACAGTGCATATGCAATTAATCAGGAGAATTATGGTGAAGTAATCAATTCAAGCAGTAAGTACAGTGTACCGCTCATTGATATGTTTGAGTTCCTGCTTGATGAGATAGACAAAGGATATGTCACTCTTGAGGGTGACCTGAAAGACCAGATGGATGACCTGTCAGGGCAGCTTGATAAGGCACTTCTTCAGTTGAAGACGGATGATTACAGCCGACTGGTTGTATATCTGAATCTTCCGGAAGAGGGCGATGAGACATTTGCCTTCCTCGACAGAGTGCATGAGATGATGGCAAAGTATTATACTGATAATTATTATGTTGTTGGTAACTCAACAAGTGATTATGACCTTTCATCATCATTTTCAAGAGATAATCTTGTAATAAGTATATTGTCGGCACTGTTCGTTATAATAATTCTGCTGTTTACATTCAAATCAGCAGGACTCCCGGTGCTTCTTATACTTGTTATACAGGGAAGTATATGGATTAACTTCTCATTCCCTTATCTGATGGATTCACCATTGTATTTCCTTGGCTATCTGGTTGTCAACTCAATTCAGATGGGTGCCAATATCGACTATGCAATAGTTATATCAAGCAGGTATGATGACCTTAAGAAGCAGCTTCCGATTAAGGAAGCAATTATTGAGACGCTTAATCAGGCGTTCCCTACAATCATAACATCGGGTTCAATCCTTGCGGCAGCAGGCATACTGATTTCATTCCTTTCAACAAACGGAGTTATATCAGCAATCGGTACATGTCTTGGACGAGGAACAATAATTTCCATTATCCTTGTTATGGGTGTACTGCCACAGATTCTTTATCTTGGTGATGTTATTATTGAAAAGACAAGATTCTCAATCAATACCGATAATCTCATACAGAATACCGGCGGAACAATGGTTATTAACGGACGTATGAGAGGTTATGTGTCAGGTATAATTGACGCTGAGATTCATGGTGTTATCAAGGGTGAAGTCAAGGGTCAGATTGATGTCAACAATATAGATGTTATTAAAAAGGAAGAACCGGAGGATGGGGGTGACGGCAATGAAGAAGCATAACAGATTAATGAATTTATTCAAAAAATCTGCTGCGGCGTCACTTGCGCTGGTTCTTGCAGCTGTAATGATGGCAGCTTCCGGCATGGTAAGCGCAAAAGCAGATGATGATGGCCTGACAGAGATACATATATCTACTGTTGATGATTTAAAGGAGCTTGCAAAAAACTGCCGTCTTGATTCATGGTCACAGGATAAGAAAGTTATTCTTGATAAGAGTATCGAACTGAATGGAGAGGAATTTACCGCAATTCCTACATTCGGTGGTATATTTGAAGGAAAAGGCAATACGATTAACGGCATATCAATAACAAAGGATGGCTCATACCAGGGACTTTTCAGATATGTACAGGAGGGAGCGATAGTCCGTAACCTCACTGTCAAAGGTAATGTACTTCCGGGAGGAACCTCATCATATGTCGGAGGAATCGTAGGAAGCAACAAGGGGCTTATAACCAACTGTAAGTTTGCAGGTGTCTGCAATGGTAAAAGTAATGTCGGAGGAATAGCAGGTTCTAACGAGAGTGAAGGAACAATATATGCCTCAATTGCAGAAGGTGTTGTGTATGCAGAGCACTATGCGGGCGGTATTGCGGGAATTAATGTAGGAATAATCGACAGCAGTTCTAATTCTGCCAATATCAATACTAAGATAGAGCAGATGGATAATATAAAGATTCAGGATATTTCGCTTGATACGCTTACAACGACGGAGGATGCTGTTGATATAACGGATATCGGAGGAATAGCAGGTTATTCATCAGGAAAGCTTTATGATAATAAGAATTACGGAGATGTAGGATATCAGCATAAAGGTTATAATGTCGGCGGAATTGCCGGCCGTCAGTCAGGATACATATACGGCTGTGCCAATTACGGACATATATACGGACGTAAAGAGGTAGCGGGAATTGCAGGGCAGATGGAACCATACGTTAATCTGACATTTACAGAGTCAACAATATCACAGCTTCGTGACAAACTGGATGTCCTTCAGAATGGAATTGATAAGACTATCAATGACGCAAGAGGATATTCGGACAGTGTGTCGGACAGCCTTTCACGTATGTCGGATTATGCAGATACGGCAAGCAGTTCAGCTGACAGCCTGATTGATAAGACTGAGAGCATGATTAACGCAGATACAGATCAGGTTAATAATCTCAGTGCGGTAGTAACCAAGGCTATAGACCTTCTGGTGCCTGTTACGGATAATATCAAAGAAGCATCAGACAATCTTAAGGATTCTGCAGATATTCTACAGGATGCAGCCGATAAGGCGGGCAACAGCTCTGATGATACACAGAAAGTAATTGAAATACTTTCTGATGCACTTGGTTATATAAGTATCAATCAGGACAATATTGACAAAGCCTCAGATGCTATAGATAAAGCCATAGAAGCTCTTAATGACAGAGACTTTGACAAGGCTTCCGGATACATTAAGGATGCCAATACAGCGCTTAAGGATTCGGTAAACGGCGTTAATGACGCGCTCAATAAGGCCGTGGAGGCAGAACCTTACCTTAAGAACATAGCTGATAATATTAAAGAAACACTTGATAAGATTAACAATGGAATGAACGAGTTAAAGGATGCAGGCAGTGATCTGTCGGATGCGTCATCAGGACTCGGAGATGTTACAAGATATCTTTCCGGTAATCTTAACTTTAAGCTTGAAGCAATAGGAAGTGAGCAGATACAGGCAAGAGAGAACCTTATGTCATCGGTAGATTCAATGATTGATGAGATGGACGGACTTAATAATACGATAAGAGCCAATAATAATACTCTTGCAGATGATTTTCAGCATATATCTGATACACTTTTTGATATTACGGACATCATAATAGATGCAAGGGAAAAGTCGAATGAAAAAGCAGACAGTGATTCAGATGACAGATTTGACTATGATATATCTGCCGATGACGAAGCAGGAGAGGCTGACGGCAAGGTTGAAGGCTGCACCAACTATGCGGATATAGAAGGAGATGTCAATGTAGGCGGAATCGCAGGTGCTATGGCTGTTGAGCACGATCTTGACCCGGAAGATGATATTGATATCGAAGGTAAACTTTCAACGGATTTTGACTACAGTACCAAAGCGGTTATAAGGTCATGTACTAACAGAGGCAGGGTTACGGGCAAGAAGGATGGCACAGGCGGAATTGCCGGTGAGGTTGATCTCGGATGTATTATTGAATGTTACGGATATGGAGAGATTAAGAGTACAGGCGGTAATTATGTCGGAGGGATAGCAGGCAGCTGTAAGACACTTATTCGTGACAGTTATGCAAAATGTGTTCTTTCGGGAACCGATTACATTGGCGGTGTTGCCGGAAGCATTAAGGATGTAAAGAACTGTAATACACTGATTAAGATTACTGATTCTGATGAATATGCAGGTACAATCGCCGGTGAGGTTACAGGAACAGCAGAGAGTAATTACTTTGTAAGCGATGATCTTGCAGGTATAGATGGAGTAAGTTATTCCGGCAAGGCAGAGCCTGTAAGCTATGATGAACTTATCCTGTCAGAGGATATCCCTGAAGAATTCAAAGATTTTAAGCTTACCTTTATAGCTAACGGAGATACCGTGCTTGTGTATGATTTTGAATACGGTGATTCAATGCCTGAAGAAGCACTTCCTGTAATACCTGTAAGGGATGGATATCAGGCACATTGGGAAGATTATGATTATTCAGACCTGACATTTGACGGCACAATCAATGCCGTATATGACAAGTACGTAACTGCGCTTGAGAGCGGACAGATGAGAACAGATGACAGGGCAATGCTTCTTGTGGAAGGCAGGTTCACTACAGAAGATGCAATAACTGTAACTAAGGAGAATAATCCTGATATTAACGGCAGGAATGCATCTGAATGCTTCACGGTTAATATACCTGATGACGGACAGCAGGAACATCTTGTGCATTATATTCTGCCTGAGAAAGTTAAGAATGCAGATATAATGATTCTGCAGAACGGCACGTGGAATAAGACCGGTACTGACACAGACGGCAGATATATGACATTTACCGTAAGTGGCAGCGAGGTTACATTTGCGGCAGTTAAGACAGCATCAGTACTTCCGACTGCAATAATTGCAGGAATAATTTTCATTTCTGTGATAATACTGATAATGCGCTGCAGGAAGAGAAGAAAGAAGAAAAAAGCTATAGCAGAATAAGACAAAATGTGATAGAATTAACAAATCTTAATAATCATAAGAGGAGGATTTTATCATGTTTGAAAAGTTTTTCAAACTTAAGGAGAATGGTACGGATGTAAAGACAGAAGTCATCGCAGGTCTTACAACATTCATGACAATGGCTTACATCCTTGCCGTTAATCCTAACATCCTGTCTGTGGCAGGAATGGACAAGCAGGCACTGCTTATTGCAACAGCACTTGCAGCATTTGTAGGTACGGTACTTATGGCACTGCTTGCCAATTATCCGTTTGCACTTGCACCGGGACTTGGACTTAATGCATATTTTGCATATACAGTCTGCGGAACAATGGGATATCATTGGACTATAGCACTTGCAGCAGTATTTGTAGAAGGTATCATATTCATAATACTTTCAGTAACTAGTGTAAGAGAGGCTATTTTCAATGCCATTCCTATGACACTTAAGTCGGCAGTAAGCGTAGGCATCGGTCTTTTTGTAGCTTTCATCGGACTTCAGGATGCAAAGCTTATTGTTAACAGTGATTCTACACTTGTAACATACCAGACATTCAAGGGTGAGACATTCCATTCAGTTGGTGTTGGTGCCATACTTGCACTTGTCGGCGTTTTTATAACAGCAATACTTCTTATTAAGAATGTTAAGGGTGGTATCCTTATCGGAATTATCGCTACATGGGTTCTTGGTATGATCTGTGAAGCATGTGGAATATATGTACCTGATCCTGCGGCAGGAATGTACTCAACAATTCCGTCTTCAATCGTAAGTTTTGATTTTACTCCTTTTAAGGAGACATTTGGTGCGGTATTCAGAGCAGATTTCCATTCAATCAAGCTGGTTGATTTTATTGTTGTAATGTTTGCATTCTTATTTGTAGATATGTTTGATACAATCGGAACACTTATAGGTGTTTCATCTAAGGCAGATATGCTTGATGAGAACGGTAAGCTTCCGCGCATTAAGCCGGCTCTGCTTTCAGATGCAATTGCTACATGCGTAGGTGCGGTATTTGGTACATCAACAACAACAACTTTCGTTGAGAGTGCTTCAGGTGTTACAGCAGGAGGACGTACAGGACTTACATCGATTGTAACCGCAGTATTATTCCTGCTCTCAATCGTATTCTCACCACTGTTCCTTACAATTCCATCATTTGCGATTGCACCGGCACTTATAATTGTCGGTTTCTATATGATGGGAGCTGTTGCCAAGATTAACTTTGAAGATATGTCAGATGCTATCCCTGCATTCCTTTGCATTGTTGCAATGCCACTTGCATACAGCATTTCAGAGGGTATCTCAGTAGGCGTTATCTCATGGACACTTGTTAACCTTGTCACAGGTAAGGCTAAGGAGAAGAAGATAAGCATAGTTATGTACGTGCTTACGGTGCTTTTCATACTTAAGTATATACTTCTTTAATTTTCACAAATATAATCTTTCGTATATGCGCGTTTTAACCAAAAATCAGCCAAAAGGCAACGCACGGCTGACTTTTAGCTCAATATGTGCTATAATGTAAGAAGGCTTGAAGGCCCATCCGTATGTATGCTGCGGATGGGTTTTTGTGTCATATCAGTACTAAAGGCATAAGAGAAATGGAGAGACATATGTTTGAAAAAGGAGATATGGTTGTATGTGGCAATAATGGTGTATGCCGCATAGAGAAGATATCAAAGCTGGACAGCATTGACAGTGAGGTGCTTTATTATATAATGCAGCCTGTATATGAAAAGAGCAGCACTGTATATATTCCGGTTGAGGGGCATAGTACACCGATAAGAAATATTATGACAAAAGATGAGGCGATGGATTTTATAAAAAAGATACCGACGATAAGCGAGATTGATCTGGCAGGCGACAGAGAAAGGGAATCACAGTATAAGGCGTGTATGGAGCCTGCACAGACCGAGGGATGGGTGCGTATTATAAGGACTTTGTACAGACGTAATGAGGAGAGAGCGGCAGCCGGCAAGAAGACGGTTAATATGGATGAACGCTATATGAAGATGGCTAAGAATTGCTTATATGGTGAATTAGCTGTATCATTAGGGATGAAGAAAGATGAGGTAGAAGCATTTATAGAGAGTATTCTTGATAAGGATGAGGAGAATGCTTAACAGATTACAAAGCATGAATCAGGAAACACAGAATAAAAGCAGATGGGAGAGATTGTCATGAAGCAGAATGGACTCATGGAGTTACTTAAGACAAGAAGAACGTACAGAAGATTTGACCAGACAAAGAAGATTCCGGATGATGCGGTGAATGATATTGTGCGTGCACAGCAGTATGCATCATGCGGTAATAACAGACAGCCGTTAAGGTATATCGTTGTAAGAGACGAGAAGCTTGTTGACGAGATATTTGGAATAACAAGATGGGCTGCCTCTCTTCCACCTGAACAGGGACAGCCAAAGGACGGGGAGCATCCGGTTATGTTTGTTGTTGTGCTTGAGGATAATAAGCTTAAGAATGCAATAACCGGAACAGATGCAGGACTTGCAATCAGCAATATGACGCTCGCAGCATGGAATCACGGAATAGGAAGCTGCATAATTGCCAATGTTAAGAAGGATGCGCTGAAAGAACTGTTGTCAATAGGTGAAGAGTACACTGTCAACTGTGTTGTTGCTTTTGGATATCCTACACATAAGAGCACAATTGTGGAGGTCGGTAATGATGAGAAGCTCTCATATTATCTTGACGATAACAGGGATTATGTAGTTCCGCGCAAGAAGATAGAAGACGTTGTAAAGTTCATGTAGAAAGATAGGAGCGGCGGATGGCATTTACATTTTACCAGCTTATATTTATTATTCTGGCATACTCATTCATCGGATGGGTAGCGGAGACTATAGCTGCTGATCTTGTATATCACAGATTTGTTAACAGGGGATTCCTCAATGGACCTGTATGTCTGATATATGGTATATCTGCAGCACTTTTGGGAATTGTATTCTGGGAGCTTAAGGATTATACACTTTATCTTTTTATAGGATGTGCAGGCCTCGCAACCATTATACAGTGGTTCCTTGGCAAAACACTTGAAAAGCTCAGGAAGCACAGATGGTGGGACTATTCAGGATACAGATTCAATATTGACGGATATGTATGTCTGAGATTTTCGGTATTATGGGGAGTACTTGGCACAGTATCCGTCAAATGGCTTAACGGTCTTCTTCTGGACTTGCTTGGGCTGTTCCCGCATTTCATTGTTAAGGTTGTTATGATTGTGCTTGTATGTATACTTGTTGTTGATATGGTTACATCCATATCAGCGTCATTGTATGGAGAGCATAAGAATGTCGAAGACAATGATGCAGGCAATTTGATACACAGTGGAATAATCAATGTTACATACAGACTCGGGCATTTTATTGTTGACCGCGTTGAACGAAGAGTTACGGGAGCGTATCCGAAGCTTAATGAAGAAAGAATTGAGGCAGGGGCGGAAGAAGGCTTTGCAAGCGGCTGTAATTTTTATAAGCTGTTTCTTTTGTTTGTGACAGGAGCGTTCCTTGGAGATATTGTCGAGACATTATTCTGCCGTTACACGGCAGGCGTGTGGATGAGCCGCAGCAGTGTTGTCTGGGGACCGTTCAGCCTTGTCTGGGGAATAGCCATAGCTCTTGCAACTGCAATTCTTCATAAAGATAAAGACAAACCGGATTCGTACATTTTCATGATTGGAACAATACTTGGTGGTGTATATGAATATTCATGCAGCGTGTTTACGGAGATTGTATTTGGCAAAGTATTCTGGGATTACAGCCATATTCCTTTTAATATAGGAGGACGTGTTAATCTGCTGTACTGCTTCTTCTGGGGAATAGCTGCTGTTGTATGGATAAAATGGCTTTATCCGCCGCTTTCGCATCTTATAGAGAGTATTCCTGATAAAATCGGGAAGATTATAACATGGGCACTTGTGGTGTTCATGGCATGTAATATAGTTGTTTCGATGATGGCACTTATAAGGTATGACCAGCGTTCTAATGGAACAGAGGCGTCATCCTCATGGCAGATTACAATGGACCGGATGTATGATGATGCTGCAATGCAGCGTATATATCCTAACGCAGTCAGCAAGTGAGATATTAATTAGTATTACGCATAACAGTGGAGCTGAATATGTATTATGTTATTGATAATGGTGAAGTAAGAGAAGCAGTAATAGCACGTATGAACGAAGATATACCAAGCTTTGGGTATATTACGCTTGATGAGCTTAAAGATAATTATGATGAACTTGGGCTTCCGTATGAGACAGTCATTGAGTGTGCGAGCAGTTCATTGAGACACAGAACAAGCATGGACACATATGATGATGTGAGCTTTGGCATAGTAAGCATGCTTGATATGAAGAATATCAAGGGCAGACGTGACAGAATCGGATTTTATATAAAGCGGGGAATGTTCATACTCGTGCGTATTGAGGATGAAGATGACAGCGTCGGGCAGCTTTTTTCAAAAGCGGTTAAGAAGTATGAGAAAAATGTTACACTTGAGAAGATTATATGCTCGATTATGGAGCTCCTTCTTGATGGCAGTACAGAAGCGCTTGAGAAGATTGAGGAGCGTACAACATTGCTTGAGGCACGTCTTGTAAATGGTTCCGTAGATCCTGAGATTAACAGAGAGATATTCAGAATGCGTAACGAACTTACGATTCAGAAGCACTATTATGAACAGCTCATTGACATCGGAGAGGCTATACAGCAGGATGCTAATAATGTTTTTGAGGATTCTGAATTGAGATATATAGGAATATTCACTGCAAAAGCGGGCCGTCTGAGCGACAATACACAGGTGCTCAATGAGAATCTTGTGCATTTGAGGGAGGCGCTTAATGCGGCACTTGATTATAATCTTAACAGGATTATGAAGATATTTACGGTGGTTACCACAATATTCCTGCCGCTGACACTTATTGCGGGCTGGTATGGAATGAATTTTAAGAATATGCCGGAATTATACTGGGATTACGGATATCAGTGCGTTATTGCTTTAAGTATAATTGTAGTTGTGGCATGCATTATATTTTTCAAGAAGAAAAAGTTCATGTAGGTTAATAAATCTTTCTATTATTCCGATATCATATATGTAGATTAATGGCTGAAAAGGAGTTTGGCCGGATACTCAGATTAACGGGGCAGCAGTCCCGTATTACAAGGAGGAATATACATGGGTATGGTATCGGAATTTTCTAATGCTGCGAATGCAGCATCATATGCGTCAGCAGTGCAGTCAGAGAATACAGCACAGGAGACGTCATCATCTAAGAGAGCGGCTGCTAATGTAACCGGAAGAACAATCGGAACTCCAAAATTAAGTGATAAGGCAGCTAAGTATTATGAACAGCTGCAGAAGAAGTATTCCAATATGGATTTTATTCTTGTAAGTGAGGACCAGAAGGAGCAGGCAAAGTCACAGGCGTCAAGCTACGCCAATGCCAGCAGAATGGTTGTCCTTATAGACGAGGATAAGATTGAGAGAATGGCAGAGGATGAGAATTACCGCGCGAAGTATGAGCAGATAATAGCCAGCTCAGCAAGCGGAATATCACAGCTTAAGAGCTCACTCTCAGCGTCAGGAGCTAATGTTAAGGGCTTCGGCATGCAGGTTAACGATAACGGAACTGCATCGTACTTTGCTGTTCTTGAGAAGTCATCAGCAGCACAGAAGGAGCGTATAGAGAAGAAGGCGGCTGAAAAGAAGGAAGCTAAGAAAGCAGCAGACAGGAAGGCCGAGGCTAAGAAGGCTGAGAAGAAGCGGAAGGATAAGCTGGAGGAGGATGATGATGACGGGGACAGTGACACAATAACAATAACTGCATCATCAATAGAGGATCTCATCAAGAAGATTGGTGATTACACACAGATGTCGATGAGTGACAATGTGCTTACCGATAGTGAACAGAAGGTCGGTCAGCACATAGACTTTAAGGGGTAGGATATGGGGATAGCGATTAATTCAGGTAATACAGGCGCGGCACAGAATCAACAGCAGAACATGACGCAGGCTGTTAAGGAGGAGTCTAAGAGCAGGCGTCAGAAGCACAGAAGCAGTATAACACGCATGGATAAGGCTGCGGGAACGGCAGGGAAGGCTACAGGAGCGAACGGAAAGAATCTTACACTGTCTGCAGGTAATATAACATGCAGAGGCTCACAGCTTGAGAGCCGTATACAACAGAAGAGAGATCAGGCAAGAAAGCAGGCAATGAAGCTCATCAATGATGCCTGGGATGCCGATAAGAAGGCAGCAGACGGTATAGATGCACTTAATAAGGATAAGCAGAATCAGTTAAACAGGCTCAGTGAGTACAAGCAGTCTCTTAAGGAAGCTGATGAGAGAGAGAAGCAGCTTCAGGAGGAATATAATATAGATTCGGATTCACAAGAGCAGAAGGATCTTGAACTCCTCAAAAAGTACCAGAATTACAGCAACGGTTCTGATTATGCTGATTTCTCCAAGGAAGAGGTTGAAAGACTTAAGGAGCTTCAGAATACTCCAAGAACAGAATATCAGGACAAGGCACTTATGCTGAACGGCTACAGAGGAGAGGTACGCAACCAGATATCTATGGCTGAGTACAAGCTTATGGCTATAAGTGAAAGCGTGCATGATTCCAAGATAGACCGGCTCAAATCACAGGATATGCTCAAGGCAGATGATTCTGCGGACCGGATTCTTGATGCGGCAGAGAAGGATGTGCTCGGAATGGTTATAGATGACGCCAAAGAGAACATCGACAAGAAGATGGAGGAAGAGCAGAAGAAGGCAGAAGAGGCTGCCAAAAAGCGTGATGAGCAGCAGGAACGCATAGACGATTCAAAGCAGGATGCCAGGGAGCAGCGTGAGATTATCAGGAATGATGCAAAGACGGATATGCTTGACATTAATAACGGACTGTCCGGGAAGGACGTTAATAATGTTGAAGAGGTGCAGAAGCATATTCAGAAGATGCTTAATGATGAGAAGCTTATTAATGAGGATCTTAAGGGAATCAGGATCGACTTTAACTATTAGGGAGCGATAGTGTGACGACATATAATATTTACAATAATAATTACTCGGCTTATTACAGGACACAAAGATATGGTTATGCCAATGCTTCAGCTGTTGAAGAGTCAGACATGAACTCAGGTGTGGCATCAGAGGTGTCAGCAGGTGATACTTCAGATACAGCCGGTTCGGACACAGTCAGCATAACGCATGATGCATATGCAAGACAGAAGTCGGGCAGCAAAGATGTTGCAATGTCAGGCGGGGATTATCTTGGAATAAGCAGAGGTAAGGACGGCACGTTCATAATTCATTTTACAGATTCGGCATCAGTAAGCAGAACTGTGCAGAGAGGATACATAACGATTAACGGCGTCAGGCTTGACCTGTCGGATAAGGTGAAGAAGTCACTTACGGATACGGATAAGTCAGCCGGGAAGAACCGCGTGAATGCATTTATGCAGCAGATTATGCAGCATAACATGGAAGTCGCACAACAGCAGTCGGATACGATGAGTAAGGCATTCGAGGAAGAGGCAAAGGCTTATGAGACAGCCATGCGCATAGCCAAAGGCGGCAAAGTGCCTGCCAAGGATGAGAGAAAGCTTATGGAGTTCAACCCGAAGCTGTATATGATGGCGAAGCTGCAGGCAGTTCTTGCTAAGAAACACAAGAAGTACAAATCGCAGTATGATGAGGAGGATGAGAATAATCAGACTCAGACAGATAGTGACGGCAGTGAAGCTTCGATAGCACAGGCATCAGCGGGTGAGAGATATGAGACGCAGATGACAGTTTCAATTGAGAATGGAGCACTTAAGGCAGGAGAAGTGTCTGAGGCGTGTGTCGTGGCTTAGGGCGGAAGAGTTCCGGTTGGGCGTCAGATGCAATGAATAATACAAATAAGAACTCCGAGCATCCGGTACATGACCGGCTGCTCGGAGTTCTTTTATATGTAAGTTATATGCATATCATCAGATAAGCATCAGATAATTAGAGCTGTGGACCTGCAGCAACAAGTGCCTTACCAGCTTCATTACCTTCATACTTAGCGAAGTTCTTAATGAATCTTGAAGCAAGATCCTTAGCCTTCTTTTCCCACTCAGAAGCGTCAGCGTATGTGTCACGAGGATCAAGGATACCTGTGTCTACACCAGGAAGCTCTGTTGGAACCTCAAAGTCAAAGAAAGGAATCTTCTTTGTTGGAGCATTAAGAATATCACCGTTGAGGATAGCATCAATGATACCACGTGTATCCTTAATAGAGATACGCTTGCCTGTTCCGTTCCATCCTGTGTTAACAAGATAAGCCTTAGCGCCGCTCTTCTGCATCTTCTTAACAAGCTCCTCAGCATACTTTGTTGGGTGAAGCTCAAGGAATGCCTGACCGAAGCAAGCTGAGAATGTTGGTGTAGGCTCTGTAATTCCACGCTCTGTACCGGCAAGCTTAGCTGTGAATCCTGACAGGAAGTAGTACTGTGTCTGCTCCGGTGTAAGAACAGATACAGGAGGAAGTACGCCGAATGCATCTGCTGACAGGAAGATTACGTTCTTTGCTGCCGGAGCAGAAGAAATTGGGCGAACAATGTTCTTAATATGATCGATTGGGTAAGATACACGAGTATTCTCTGTAACGCTCTTATCAGCAAAATCAATCTTGCCGTCAGCATCAAGTGTTACGTTCTCAAGAAGAGCGTTACGCTTGATAGCGTTGTAGATATCAGGCTCTGAATCCTTGTCAAGGTTGATAACCTTAGCGTAGCATCCGCCCTCAAAGTTGAATACACCGTTGTCATCCCAGCCGTGCTCGTCATCACCGATAAGGAGACGCTTAGGATCTGTTGAAAGTGTTGTCTTACCTGTACCTGAAAGACCGAAGAAAATAGCTGTATTCTCGCCGTTCATATCTGTGTTGGCTGAGCAGTGCATTGAAGCCATTCCCTTAAGTGGAAGGAAGTAGTTCATCATAGAGAACATACCCTTCTTCATCTCTCCGCCGTACCATGTATT
>OLGZ01000395.1_pt1 | contig 36061 bp, 41 predicted proteins | sample 1605981 | NCBI WGS metagenome assembly OLGZ01 (sample SAMN03283291) | human gut metagenome | biome: human-associated habitat; material: feces | host: Homo sapiens | place: Peru | collected 2012 | reverse complement strand
CAATGACGCGCAGATTGCTGTCGTCGCTCGTGCCGCAGTGGAACAGCGCCGCACTGCTGCTCAGGCCCTTCAGGCGGGCGAAATCGGTCGAGTCGAGCAGGATGGTCCAGGTCGGCTGGGTGGAAATATCCTCGAACAGCTTGACCCCGGTGTCAATGTACTTCTTTTCGGCGGTCTTGAAGACGGTGGGGGTGGTCAGCTCGTAAACGGCGGTCTCTCCTGGCACTGTCACGGGGGTGCTGGTGGTGTCCGGCTTAGTGGGGCTATCGGGCACATTCGGCATCTCGATGCCCCATTCGGTACACAGCGATTGCAGGGTGCTCCTCATCCCTTTGCTGCCGTAGGCCGCCCCGGCAAACAGCGTGGCGACCAGTTGCTTTGCCCTATTGGTGAAGCCGGGGCCTTGCTGCATCTCATTGATGGCCTTCGTCGCGTCCGCGATGCCCTGTTCGATGTGCTGCATGTTGGCTGCATACACAGTGGTCTGCCCGTCGGTCCAGCTCTGCTTTTTATAAGAGATTGCCATGTTCGTTCTCCTTATTCCACGCCGCCTTACTGCTCGACGGCTTCTTTGATGGCTTCCAGGTCGTCAGCGGTCAGGGCCGGGTAATCCGCCGCGATTTCCTCAAAGGCTTCGCCGTTGTTCAGCCGGATGCGGAACGCCCGCACCATGATGCGGAGTTTCAGGTTGTTCAGCGTCTTCATATTTTAACCTCCAATCAAATCAGCCATCATGAGCACAATGTCGTCGTTTGCCGCTTCCAACGAAGTGAAACGTTTTTCTACCTTGGCTTTAGTGACTTCATCCTCTGGAATTTCTCGCAAGATAAACTGCCACGTCCCGTCCGGGGTGTCAGCGGGCTGCATAATCTGCACAAGCTCTGCATTATGCAGGGTGTCCGGGTAGGCACACCCCGTCATATTGCCATCGCTGGCGGCAATGTGGACTTCCGACAGTTTGCCGTTGAACGTTTCTGCGGTGATTTCGGATGCACTATGGAACGTGTTGGCTCCTGCGTTCAGGGTCAGCTTTTCGAGCTTTGTCCCATCAGCCAACGTAACCGTCCATGTCCTTTTTTCTTTTTCCATGTGATATCCTTTCCTTCTGAGTTGTTTCAATCCTGCGGCACAAGCCCGCAGGATGTTCGATCAGCCGATCAGCCCGACGACGGGACGAACGCCATTGGCGACATTGGCAGTGGCGCAGGACGGAGTGCCGTCACCGGAGACGCCCGCGAAACCGTTCGCAAAGACGACGTCTCGCAGCCAATACCAGGTACGGCTATGAATCAGCCACGGGGCAAGGTGGAACAAAGGCAATTGCGATTTGTCGATGGTATAGTTACAGCAGGTGTCCCACGGCCCGCGGCCGTCCGGCATGGGCGAGAATTGCCGCCCGCCATAGACCATGCTCTCGTTCATCAGCTCAACCGTGCTGTTGTACCAGTCGGCGCCAGCGGACTTTCCGTCGGTGACGGTGTTCACCAGAACCTGCCGATGGTTCAGAATGTGTGCGGAACCAAACGCGCTGTTGATCGTGGTCTTTGCCTGTGCAAGCCCGGTCTTGTACATCTCACTGCCGACGTAGCCGCCGGTGGTAATTTTGCTGCCGTTCATACTGGCGGTGTACAGATTGTTCCGTGGCACAACAAGCAGATGGTTTGCGGTGCAGCCGGTGTCGCCGCAGGCAAGCCAGTAGTTGAAAGCGGCGATCAGGTAGTCCACGCCGCCGATAGACCAGTAGTCGCCAAGGTACAGGTCTTTGAATGTTCCTGTTTTGATGGCTGCCCACTGCTCGCTCGTGACGCTGCCGCCCAGTGCTTTGCCACGGTAGACCATGTTGTGTCTGGCGGCGTTGTCCTCAGCCGAACCGCCGATGGTCATAACCAGTAGATCTGCTACCGTCATTTGCCGCGTCTCGATGCCGTTACCGGTATCGTGGTCCACTGCAACAACGTCATTTTCCGCAAGGTCTGCCGCGCTCAGTTCGGGTAAGTCTGTGATCCTCATATCGTTTTCTCCTTGTGTTAAGTCGTGCCCAGCACCATCCGCCCGACCACGGCCTTGCCGAGGGTCGCGGTGGTGGTGCCTGGGGTCGGTGCAGGTGTCAGCCCGCCCAGGCACTGCTTGAGCAGCCCCAGCGATACCGGCAGATACTCTGCTTCGTCCAGTGTTTTTGCGGTCCGGATGGCCCGGATGCTGGCTTCCAGTGGGATGCCGCCTGCGGTTTCCAGTGACGTGCCGGTGTTGGTTTCGAGAGGCGTCTGGATAATTTCGGTCAGATAGCCAAGGCCCAGATGCAGCAGGTTTTCGGTCGCCGCAGCGCTCTGCGCAGCACACAGGGCACTGGCTTCGGCGCTGTTTTTTCCAGCCAGGGCCGCTGCTGTGTACTGGTCAACTACAGTCTTCTGGAGGGTGATGCTCTGGATGTCCTGGAATGCCCCCTCTGCCTGTGCAATAAGCTGCTCCGTCGGGATGCGCGTCACAGCGTCCCGCATGATGCCGCACAGGGCCTCGTTGGTGCGGGTGTCCTTGATGTGGGCGGCGGTAATGGACGTGCTGCCCGCCGGGCGCGTGACGTCCGCGAGGCAGAGGTCGTACACGGTGGCGGTGCGGGAGATGGCCGGTGCCGTGGGCTGGGTGTTCGGGGTGCCCTGTACTACCAGCAGGGAGGACTTGTGGGCCGCTGCGTCGTAGCGCAGCACGATGCGGTCGATGCGGGGCCGCTGGCCGTCCGCCAGGGCGAGAGTCAGGGTCTCTGCCTCCCGCATGATGATGCTGTACCCCTCGAACCGCGCGGGCCGGACCCAGCCCTGCCCAGCGCTCACGGTCACTTTGACGCCGCCTGCGGGCGTGACCGCAAAGTCCTCCTCGGCGCTGTACACGCCGGATGTGCGGGTGGCGTTGTAGCCTGCTGCGTCGCGGGCGTCGTAGTCGATGCCGTTGAGGGGATAGGTCGTGATAATGCTCAAAATATCCCTCCTTAGAGCCTGTGCCAGACCGGCGTACCCAGCCGCAGGGTGCGGGTGGTCTCATCGGCCTGGCTCTGAGTGATGACGTCTGCCACCCGGACCGTGGCCCGGTAGCCCAGCTCCGGCAGAGTGCAGAACGCCACATCGCCGGGGGCAAGGTCGGCGTCGAGGCTGATCTCGATGCTGCCGGTGCGGAGCTGGTCCAGCAGCTTGTTGGCGCCCCGGTCCATGAGGCGCTGCAAATAGTCGGCGCTCTGGTTGGTCTCGCCCTTTTCTTCGTCGGGCTGGACGTCGCGGGCATCCACGTAGAGCTCCCGCCGGTCGGCACCGGTGGCGTCGGTCAGGCCGACCGTCACGGTGGCGCGGTTTTCGCCTTCACCTGCACCCTGGACGATGGCCACATTGCAGTAGTCGTTGTCCCCAAAGGCCCAACTGGCACCCTGCAAGTTGCCCCACTTGGTGCTGAATCGGTTGTTGGGGTCTGCCGTGGGGCGGTAGACTTCGAACCGCAGCTTCTTGTCGGCGTTTTTGCCTGCCAGCACCACCCGGAAGCCCAGGTCACAGGCCGCGCCGAGGGTGGTGAAATATTCCAGCAGGCTGCCTCCGGAGGTCTGGGCGGTGTAGCGGGTGTCGAACCCTACCACGCTGCCCAGTTCCAGCCGGGGCCAGGGCTGCATCGCGGCTACCAATCGCCGCATGGCCTGCTCAGCGTTCTCGTCTTTGACGATTTCCGTCGAGACTCGCTTGCTGAAGATCCAGGTGGCCGGGAACAGGGTGCAGACGAGATTCGCATCCTGGTTCTCGTTGCTCCGGTGGCAGATGCGCATGGGGACGTTGCTGTCGCTGCGCTTGAGCCAGCGGCCTTCCCGCAGCAGTTCGAGGTTTTCCTGCGTGGGCCGGACTTCGAGCTTGCTTTCCGTCAGGGTGTTGTAGGGATCGTCCCAATACAGGCTCACCCAGACCTCGATGCAGCCCAGCCGGGCAAGGGTGGTTCCATCCAAAACGTCCAGCGTCATGCGATCACCTCCGGCAGGATGCCGCTGTACATCGGGTAGAAGGTCACAGTGGCTTGTAAATTGCCCACGCCGCTGTCGGCGTCGGTCTTGAGCGGGTTGTCACCGGGGGCCAGCTCCACAAGGTCGCTGTCCTCGTCAAGCAGGGAGAAGATGTTCTCTTCGACTTGGTGCTCCGTCCGCTTGACGGCCAGCTTGTCGGTCGTGGTGCGGTAGATCTCGATGGTCTGACCCGGCGTCAGGGTGGTCAGGATGCGGATACACTCGCCGGTGACGGCGTTGACGATGCAGGGGTTGACCACAGCAGCATCGCTGCGCAGCACCGCCGTGAAGGGCACCGGCAGAGCTCCGGTGTTCCGGGCATTCACAAAGGCGCTCTGGTTCTTCGTGCCGAAGCGGTGAGGTGCGGCATAGTTGACCGGGAACCGGAACGCTGCCGTATAGCCGCCCAGCGTATAGCTGGCCGCGGTGAGCGAATACCAGAAAGGCTTCGGGCAGAAGAGCATCATGTCGAGCCGGGGGAAGCCGTGAATCTGCGTGGTGTAGGGGGTCTTTGAAACCACGAACCGGCAGAACCATTTGTCGCCGAAGTAGAGGGTGCCCTTGGTCTTGTAGGTCAGCGTCCGGAGCAGCAGTTCGGCGTCAGCGTCTCCGTGCTCCGACCAGCAGTCGGCGATGATCTCCCGCGAGACGCCCGCGACGGTCTGGTCCTCCACGGTCTGCCCCACCTGGTTGACGCCCTGGGCAAGCTGCAGCTCGACGGCCACGCCGTTGAGCGGGTCGATGCTGTAGGGGATGCCGTAATCCCAGCCCAGGTGGAGTTCCGCGCCCGCATCGGTCACGAGCATGAGGTGATCTTGTCGTTCCATTCAGGCGCTCCTTTCATCGTTTGGTAGCCTTGGCCCGGTCGGCCTCCCAGCGGGCTTCCCGCTGCAGGTCGGCGGCAGTCTGGGCCTTGCTGTAGATGTTCTGGACGATATTGGTGTCACCGTCCCGGTGGTAGTTGTTGGCGGCAGCAGCTACCTGCGCGGTGCCGGAGGCGGCCACGCTGCGGGAGACAGCCATGTTGTCGCTGAGGACTAGGCTGTTGGCCTGCCGGACCATCTCGGCCAGCTTTTCGTTGGCCGCAAGGATGGCGGCGGTGTTGTCCTCAATGGCCCCGGTGTTGTCGGGCAGCGTAGGGGTGGACGGCTCTGGTGTGGGGGTGGGCTTGTTGGAGCCTGTGGAGCCACTGCCGGAGCCGCCGGAGCTGGTGTTGTCCTTCTTGGGCTGGTACTTGGCCTCCAGCTCCTTCAGGGTCTTCTCGTAGTTGACCCGCAGCAGCTCCTTCTCCAAATCGCCGGACCGGATGGTGTTGTCCGCCTCGGTAATCTGCTTTTCCAGTTCGGCCAGCGCCGCAGCGTCCGTTTCGGTCCGCTTGCTGAGCTCAGCGGTGGCCTTCTTGTACTGGGCATCCAGCAGCTTCTTTTCCAGGTCGGCGAGCGATTTGGCGTAGTCTGCGGCCGCGACGTTCTTTTCGGCATCGAGCATGTCAGGACTGTCGCTGGACAGCTTGGCCTTGGCAAGCTCTGCGGCCTTCTTGGCATACTCGGCCTCCAACTGTTTCTTTTCCGCCGCGCCGGAATCCTGGGCGTACTGGGTATCCAGAGCCGCCTGCGCGGCCTTGGCCTCCGAAGAGGCTTTGCGCTTTGCCTGGTTCTCCTTGCGCTTGGCGGCGATCTTGTCGGCCTGGTCCCACAGCGGGTTCGAGACCCGGCTGATGGTGCTGAGCTTCAGGACCTTTGCCACCTTGTTGTAGATGTCGATGATGCCATTGACGGAACTCACGAAGCCCTGCACACTGAGGCCGATGAACCGGAGCATCCCTTCGAAGACGACCGAGATGACATCCTCCACGCACTGCCAGACCCGCTGGAAGCCGGAGGCGACATCCTTGTTGGTGCTTGCAAAGGAGACCAGCGCGCCCACCAACATGCCGATGAGGGAGATGACCAGCATAATGGGGTTGGCGTCCATGGCCACGTTGAGGGCGGTCTGCCCGGTGGTGGCAGCCGCAACGGCGGGCACGAACTGGCTTACAAAACTGGACGCCAGCCCCGCGACGTTCTGGAACACGCCAGACAGCGAGCTGGACAGCTTGCTCAGGGCGTCCATGGCAAAGGTCTGAATCTGGGTGCGCTGCTCCTGTGTGCAGGCGTTCCAGAAATAGGCCGCCGACCATGTGGCGATGCTTTCCAGATCGCCGTCCTGGATCGCCTTGAACAGCGTCTGAATGCTGCCTATGACATCGCTCTGGATGGACTTGTTGATCTGCTCCCAGCTGGAATTAAGCTTTTCCGTAAACTGGTAGGTCAGCAGCTCGGCTGCGCTGGAGAACTGCGGTCCGGCGTCCTCGATGGTCTTGCTGACGGTCTTGGTGCCATCCGCAGCGATGGTGGTCACGGTCTTGACCGTGCGCTCTACGCCGTCAATGATCTCGGTGCCGGTCTGCGTCGTGACGGTGCTGACTTGCTCGCTGCCATCGGCCAGCAGCTGGGTGGTCTTCTCGACTGTGACCTTCACGCCGTCCACGAGCTGGGTCTGTGTGTCCTTCGTGGTGGAGACAACATCGCGGACCGCTTCGATGCTCTGGGTGACTTTCTTTGTGCCGTCCGCCGCCGTGGTCGTGATGGTCTTCACATCGGAGAGGACGCCGTTCACCATCTGGCGGCTGGTTTCTGTGACCGTCTGTTTTTGCTGCTTGGTTCCGTTTTTCAGCGTCTCGTTGACCGTTTCGGTGGTGCGGGTGACGCCGTTTTCCACCTGGGTGCTGGTCGCGGTGATGGAGTTCATCACCTCGGAGGCGGCTTTGCTGGCCGCAGAACTGGACTTCTCCGCCGCCTTTTGGGTCACTGCTGCTGCCGACTCAGCAGCGCTCGAAATCTCTGCGGCAGAGGTTTTCGCCGCCGCAGCTTCTTCCTGTGACTGCCTCACGCGCTCATCGTGGAGCTGCTTGCGCTTGGCTGCGGCCTTTTCGAGCTTGGACTGGTTGTAGTCGTCCATCGCGCCATTATAGGCTTCGTTGTAAGCGTCTTTGGCTGCGCTGAAGCCGTTTTTTAGATTCGCAAGGGCCGCAGCGGCCCCCTTGATCTTGGCAACCAGTTCATTGATCCAGTCCACCGCGGTGCCGATGGCGCTTTGGGCGATTTTCTGGACGGACGCAAACGCAGAATTGACCGCAGTGCGGAATGTGTCGCTCGTATGATAGGCTGTGACAAGCCCTGCGGCCAGTGCAGCCACCAGAGAAACGACCAGCCCGATGGGGTTTGCCTTCAGAACCGCATTGAGTCCGGCCTGTGCTGCGGCTAGACCAGTAGCTCCGCTTTTTGCGGCAGCGTGGGCTGCTGTCATTGCAGTCGTGGCAGCTGTCTGAACGGCGGTCACCGCAGAGGTAGCGGCGATGTAGCCTTTATAGCTCAAAAACGCCGCACCGGCAGCGGTGACAACAGCCGTCACAACGCCGATGGTCTCTTTCAACTGACGCATCTTTTCGTCGTCATCGAGGAACGCCACGACCAGCTCGTTTGCCTTGCCGATGATGTCACCGTAGGCCTTGAAGAGACCGTCGGTCAGTTTGCCGATGAGGGCGCTGATGTTGTCCTGCAACGTGGAGAGCCGACCATTCACGGTCTGGCTGGCCTCCAACATGCCGTTGTAGAACTGCCCGCCTTCACTGGTGGCGGTCTCAACGGCTGCGGCCAGCTCGTCGAAGCCGACCTTGCCGTCCGAGATGCGCTTGTACAGGTCCGACATGCTTTCGCCGGTCGCGTCGCAGATCTGATTCAGCGGGTTAAAACCCGCGTCGATCATCATGTTGACGTTTTCCAGCGTGACCTTCTGGGCCGAGGACATCTTGCCGTAGGCCCGGACGAGGGTCTGCAGCTTGTCTGCATTGCCCAGAGAAATATCGCCCAACTGCTTGAGCACAGTGGTGGTATCATCCGCCGCGATGCCAAACTGAAGCAGTGTCTGGGTGCCGTCGGTCAGGTCGGACAGGGTGAACGGCGTAGAAGCCGCCATCCTCCGGATCTCTTCCAGCTTTTCAGCTGCCAGTTGCTCGTCGCCCAGCATGACCTTGAAGTTGGTCAGGTAGCTTTCCATCCCGGCATTGTACTCGATGCCGCTCTTGACGACGCTTTGCAGGGACTCAGCCGCTTTTTTGGCGAAGTCTGCGATCAGATTTCCGGCGGCGACCGTCCACTTGTTGATGCTTTGTTCTGCCGAGTCGCTGTTGAGCTTTACTTCGCCGGTGATGCTGAAATCTGCCACGATGTCCACCTCTCATTCGGAGCGCAGGCACAAGGGCACAGGCTGTTATAACATGATCTCGATTTCCCGGCGGCAGGCCGGGTTCTTGCATTTGACCCACACACCGTGGGCTGCGGCGTCCTGCACGGCCCAGACGGGCAGCGCCTTGCCGCAGAAGGGGCAGCGCACCGGAACACGCCGGTCAGTCGTGCCGGAACCGTGCATAGAAGGCGGCGTTGTGGTCGGCAACGGAAACAATGCGCTTTCCTCCCTTCAGCTCTTTCGGCAGTGCAAAGGCCTCCTTCAGGTCCTCGTACCGCTGGCGGGTCTTGCCGTCCATGTCGGAGGTATCCATGCTGCGCCAGGACATGATCTTGGCCATGAGGGTGTCCTCCGGCAGAGCCCGGAACAAGGCCCGGAACCGCCACCAGTGCATCTGCGCGGTGGTCAGGTCGATGCCGTAGGCCTGCTGAAAGGCGGCTACGATGTAATCCGCATCGAAGGAATAGTCGAAGCTGACCGTGGCCGTGCCTCCGCTGCCCTTGCCGTTGCTGGCGGTCTCGGTGCCGCTGGCAAAAAACTTCAGCATCGCCTGAAAGGCAGCAGGGACATCGAGCGGCGGCACCGGGTCCCGGTAGAACCGCCGGACGGCTTCCTGCGCCATGCCCTGCGGGTCGGCCGTTGCTCTGCCGCGCAGATATTGGTTGCTCAGCCAGACCATGTGCCGGAAATCCGGGTCGATGGCACGGCCCTCCCATTCGGTCGGCAGGGGCTCCAACAAAATATCACGCATGTTCCAGCGCGTTCAGCTGACGCAGCAGTTCAGCCCGGCGGGCGGCTTTGTCGTCCACGCGCTCCACCATCTGCACAGCGGGGCCGAACCCCTCGGAACGGCTGTGGGGCTTGTGCTTCTTCTTCTTGCGGCGCTGGGCACGGTTCTGCGAAATGGGAGCGGCGGGACTATCGGGCAGGGCAAACTTTTTGCGGCCCTCGTTGACGACGCGGGTCATCTCAACGACGACTTCCATCGCCTTGCCGAGGTCGTTGCCATCCAGGCCCAGGCGGGCAGAAGCACCGTCGCCCAGCACACCATCCAGAAAGTGCATCAGCAAACGGCACTGGCCGCGCAGCCCATCGGCATAGCTGACACGTTCCCGCTGGAGCCGCTGGCGTTCTGCCTCGGTCTCGCGGTCCAGCTGAGCCTTTGCCTGCTCCATCCGCTCGATGTCATTGGCATTCAGCGGGGAAAAATCAAATTCCTGTTCAAAGATCTTCATGGAACTCTCCTATCAAAAAAGCCCCCGCCCGGTGCGGGCGAAGGCTGTATCGGGTCACTCAGGCTTCGGCGTTGGTGGTGTAGTCGAACTCCGCCGGGGTGCCGATGCCCTTCACGTCGGCGGCAAAGGTGGCAATCGCGCCCGCAGAGCCGCCGACGTCGGACGTGACGATGATGGCAGCCTTGCCGACTTCGCCCTTGCCGGTGCGCAGGGAGAAGTAGAGGTACGGCACGATGACGCTCTGGCCGGTGCCGTACAGCATCTTATGGGACAGCAGGAAATCCTGGAACTGGTCGCCGGGGCAGCGGTCGCCGTTGATGGTGAGGGTGCGCTGCGCGTGGCTCTTGTTGGTCACAGGGCCGGTGCGGATGTAGGTGTTGTCGCTGGTGGATGCGTTCAGGGAACCGGAGTGCTCCCGCACATGGTCGGCGCAGACGATCCAGTCACTCTTTTTGGTCTGGGTGCTCTCGGTCTGCACGGCGAAGACGAAGTCATCGGTCTCCTCGATGCCGGCATAGGTGGCGCTGGGGGTCAGGCCGGAATTGGTAACAGCTTCGGTAACGGTCATACAGAAACTCCTTTCGGTTGATAATAGACGAGCCGGAGCTGCATCTGCATCTTGCAGCTTCCGGCGCTGCTGGTAACGATGTAGCCCGACGCGGTCACGGACACGCTGAGGGGCTGCCGGGGGATTTCCAGGCGGGGGAAATTATGCCGGTCGTTCTGGGCCAGCACCCAGTCGGTCAGCTGCTCAAAGAAGCCGCTATTCGCGATCTGGACGCTCTGGGCCTCGCTGTACTCCCGGCGGCTCAGGAACACATAGCTCTTCGCCATGTTCCGCCCGGAGAAGTAGCTGGTCAGAACGGGGTCGGTGGGGCTGTCTTCGATGGAAAATTCCGCCACCGGCTCCGGAGAAAGCCCGGCGATGCGGAAGGCCGCGCCGTTCTCGGTCTGCTCTTCGGCAATGAGCGGGCAGGTCTTGAGCCATTCCCGCATGGCCGTGATGGATGTCTTGGCCATTACGTGCCACCTCCCAGCTCTTTTTTGACGGCGTTCCGGGCGAACTGGATCAGTTCATCCTTGTGGGCGGCAATGGCCCGCTGGCCCCAGTAAGAACCGCGCAGACCGGTATCCCCGCGAAGGTCTGTGCCTTGCGCATGAAGATAATACTGCTTGCGGGCATACGGGGTGTTATAGACCAGCTTGCCGCCCTTGAAGTCAGATGCCTGATTGACGCTGTTCTTCAGGGTGCCGGTATCGAAGGACACATAAGGGTCCACAGCTTTGGCCACTTGCTGGGAGAACGCATACTGTGCCCTCTGGAACCCTGCGTCCATATCGGCCTGAAAGCCGGGACGAAAGCGGAGCTTCAGGTCAACGGTCGGGCCGTTCATGTGCTCAGCTCCCTTCTACATGAAAATGCGGCAGCAGCGGTTCCCGGTTGTCGGAGACCGCCGCCACCGTGCAGCAGATGTGCGATTTTTCGAGGGCCGCATACTCGGCCTCGGTCAGGCTGCGGATGGCCCCCACGACGAGCTTGTCGCCCCGCTTGAGGGTCCAGTGCGCGGCCTTTTCGGCAGCGGGGAGCTTGGCCCACTGAGCATAGGGCAGATACCCCGCAGCAGGCGGCAGGCGGATATGCACCGCCCGCTGGGGGTCGCCGCTCTGGGTGGTCTGTGTCTCCCGCCAGCTGCATCCCGCCAGCACCTTGCAGACCGGCGTGTCCGTCTCGGTCTTGACGTCGTGCACGAGGTTGACGACGGTGACGCTGCACTGCATCAGAAACACCCCCGATACAGCAGGCCGTGCGGGTCGCTGCCCAGGCACTCGGCGAGGATGTTGCGGGCCTCGGCCGCGGTCCGTTCGGCCAGGGCACCGTCGGCAAAGGTGACGGCATACCCATCGTTGTTGACGCTGGACACACCCGGCGCATAGCCGGTAGAGGTCTTGACGGCCTCCGTCTGGCCCAGCAAGGTGATGATTTGAACCGCCGCCAGCCGGAGGTCTCCCGCGCAGCGCTCGCAGACCATGGCGTGGGCCTCGGCCCGGCCAAAGGTCATCCGGTCAATGAGCTTCGAGGCCCGGACGCACAGCGGGGCGAAGGCGTCCTGTTCCAGGGTGCCGCCTGCGGCCTGGTAATCATCGTAGGTACAGTAGAGCATTGGGGCCTCCTTAGCCGGCCTTTTTCTTCACAAGGATGGTTTGGGGCTTGGTGACCTTGTGGGCGTAGACCTTGCGGCCCTGCACGGCAGATGCGCCGATGAAGTCGCCGGAACCGGACAGGTCCTGCACATGGACGGGCACGGCCCACTCTTCAATGACAGCAAACCAGTTGGGGTGGCCTGCTACATACTCCACGTTCTCGCCGAGGGTGGAATCCTCGAAGACGGTGAAGCCTGCGATGCGGCCCACTGCGCCGGTCTGGACCACGGCGTCGCCCAGGTCAGAGGCCTTGATAAACTCCGGGCTCTTCAGCAGCAGACCGTAGGTGTCCGGAGAGACCAGCAGCCAGCGGCCGGAGGTGGGGACGCCGATGGTGGACATCTGGGTGCGGGCGTCCACGATGTTGGGATAGATGGTCTTCTCGGTCAGGGCAGTAGTGGTGCCGAAGGCGGTGCCCGCAGTGGTCAGCTCCGTGGAGCCGTCGGTGTCCATCTGAAGAGCCAGCGAATAACCGGCGCTGTCCAGACGGTCGGCCACCAGGTTGCCGGGAACGCTCTCGGCGTCGAACCCGTCGATGATCTCGTTGACGGCCTTGTCGTGGTCGATGTTGACGGTGATGTAGGAGGTGTCGCCTTCGGTGCGCTTCGCGCCGGTGGACTTGTTGTAGTCGTTCACGACGACCTCAGTGTCGCGGACGGGGACCTTGACGGAACCAGCCTTGGGGCTGCCTTCGTAGCGGTTGTTGCAGATGACGCCGACCTTCTTGACCAGCGTTGCCCGCAGCTTCAGGTCTACGAGCTGGGAATAACGAACCTGTGCTTCGTGTGCCATAATGTTTCCTTTCTATCAGTCGATCTTGATGCCGGGGTTCATCGCCTGGAACGCGGAGAGAACGGGGTCGGTGTCCCCGGTGGGCGGGGTGCCGTGCTCGGCACCGGTGGAGTAGGTGCCAGCGCCCTTCTGCTGCTGTTCCGTGTCGCCGAAGGCCCAGGGGTTGGCCTTTGCGGCCTCTTCCAGCGCCTTGTCGATGTCGGTGGAGCGGTCTTTAGAGCCCTTGAGGGCGTCCACGTCCAGCAGGGCCCGCACAGCCTTGACGCTGCGGCCTTTCTTGCCCAGGATGGCTGTGTTGAGGGCATTGTCAAAGGCGAAGCCCTCCGCCTGGCTCTGCATGTCGGCCTTGAGCTTGGCGATGTCCGCTTCGTACTCTTCGGGCTTTTTCTTGCCGTCGAATGCGGCAAGCCCTTCCTGTGCGGTCTTGAGCTGGGCGTTCGCATTGGCGAGCTGAGTCTTGAACTGCTCGGCCGCAGATTTTTCCCGGTTGATGTCATTGCCGTTCTCGGTCATGATCCAGTTGAGCTGCTCCTCGGTGATGCCGGGGATCTTGTTCTTCACGTCTTCGCGCTTCATAGGGGAAAACTCCTTTCAATTTGTGAGACCACAGTTTATTACGCTGTTCTCTGTCAGTGTCCGGTCTTGGGCGGGATACGCGCCGCCCGCCGCATGGTGCCGTTTGCAGGATTCGAACCCACGGCCCGCTGATTACAAATCAGCCGCTCTTCCATCTGAGCTAAAACGGCATAAAAAAGCACGGTGCAAACTGCATCGTGCTAAAAATGGGTAAACAAAAACCACGGTGCGTGTGCATCGTGGTTCAGTTGATGATTTCAAAATTTCCGGCGGGATACAGATAATCCTCTCCGGTATCGTCAATAATGCGATACCAGCCCCGTTCAACGGAAAGAACCTTGTAAACCTTGCCGTGGGTCAATTCCAGCGGGGATGTATCGCCAATATAGCGGACTGTGTTAATCTTCGTCATAGAACCACCTCTTTACCTTAAACTTGACTTTTTCGCTGCCATTCTGGAACCAATGAACTTCCGCCTTTACAGCTTCACCATCTACATCAAGCCAGCCCTGCGCTTTGCAGTGCTGCCACTCTTCAGGTTTGCCGCCAAACTCTGCGGCAAGCCCCTGAGCGACTTCTTCGCGGAGTGGCTTTACACCGCCTTTTCCGGCGAATACCTGTGCATTTTGCGTTCTGGTTCCCTCAACAAAATAATATTCTTCTCCAGTGGATTTGTCAACTACAACGTAGTTTTTCGCTTTTGCTCCAATAGAACGTCCGATGCGGATATTGTCTGCGGCATATTTCGCCGCCCACGCTGCCTTCCCGCTGGCGCTGCGGCCAAAGCCGGAGACCATGGTGCGGGCGCTGTCCACCCGGCCGCCGGTCTTGGCGGTGAAATCGGCCAGCTCGGCCCGCGCGGCGCGGAGCTTCACGGCGCTTTGGGTGGTATCAGCCCCGGCAGCGTCCTCGGCCAGATACCGGCGCTTGTACTTGCGCACGGTGCGCTCTCTGGCCCGCTGCATCTGGTTGATCTCGTACTGGGTGTACTTCTTCCCGTCATACTCAATGTCGCGGGCATTCAGGGCGTCGAGGCTTTCCTGCGTCCAGGCAGGTGGAGCGCCGAGCTCCGGGAACACCGCGAAAAAGGTGTGGCGGCAATTCCAACCGCACAGCCCTGCGCCGGTGCCGTAGCCGGTGGCGGACTCAAAGTCCGGGTAATGCTTGCCGAGGTAATCCACGGCCCCGCCCCGGTGGTAGGTCTTGCCCTGCCACTCGGCGTGAGAAGGCCGAGCGCCGCCATGTGCCGTTGTGGCAAAGAACGTCACGCCCATCTCGTCGGCGCGGGCAACTTGCAGCTTCCCGGCGGTCTGGTTCACGCCGGTGAGCACGGCGCGGCGGGCGGCGACTTCCAGCGTGTCTTGGTGGCCGGTGGGGTAGGTGACATACTTCATGGTGTCGGCCAGGCTGTCCACAGCGCCCTTGATGGCCGATTTGTAGTCAAAGGCGCCGCTGCTCACCTTGAGGTGGGCGCGGTCGAGGGCGGCTTCGAACTGGCCGGAGACGGTGTTGGCCGTGGTGGCGGTGAGGTTCGAAAAGGTGCCCGCCGTCTGCTGGTAGCCCGCATTCAGCAGGGCTTGCAGGGTGGCGTTTTCCTCGAAGGGCGTCGGCTCAAGATTGTAGTGATAATAGATCTGGTCTTCGGCGTCCAGTGCCCGCGTGGCCGCTTCCTGCATGAGCTGCCGGATGGCGGCTTCGCTCTTGCCGGTATACCGGGCCAGCTTCTTGATGACATCCTGCCGGACGGCCTCGGTCTGCTGGTAGCGCCAGAGCTGCCAGTTTGCCGTCGGGGTCAGCGTCTCCATCTTGGAGATGCGCCGGGCCACATCCCGCAGGATGTCATCTTCCACCTGCTGAAAAAGGAGGACCAGCCGGTCGGGCGCGTGGTCGAGGTAGTCCGGGGCCAGCATCAGGCACCTCCGCCGAAGCTAAGTTCCGGCTGCTGGTTCTCGGTGCGGGCTTCCTCGGCCAGCTTCCGGGCCTCCTCCTCGCTGACGCCGTACCGGGCCGCGAGGTACTTGTACCGCGGCAGAAGGCCGCTGAGGGCGTCGTCCCGCATCTGGCCCATCCGGGTCTCGGCGTCGGTGATGTAGGAATCATCCCAGTTCACGGAAATGGCCGTTTCTGGGTCTACCTCTGCACCGAGCAATTTCTTGGCCGCCCAGAGGATGCTGCGCACGATGCCGATCAGCGCGGCCTCGATGGGGATCTGGTTCTTGTTGGCCGACTGGACAAGGTCCTGACGGCTACCGGTGTACTCGGTGGCCGTGGTGATGTTGCCGGTCTCGAACTTGTACCGGTGGAAGCCCAGCCCGCACTTGAAGCTGAACAGGTCGAGCATATCCTGCACGGCCCGGTGGTTGGCTTCCACCCGCAGGTCGGGGTTGTACTCGTGATACTCATTCTGCTGGTCCAGACTGCCCTCTTTCTCCAGCAGCATGACGAACTGGCTCACCACATCATCGTCCGGCGGGATGTGGTGTTCGACGCCGTCTTTGTCTACGACCTTCCGGCAGAGGTCCGTGGAGTAGAAGATCTTCTTATGGCCAAGCCGGAGGTCTTCGCGGTAGTTGTCGAAGGCAAGGTCGATGCCCTGCGCCTCGTCCAGAGCTTCCGCGAAGACGCTCATGCCCAGGCCGGAACCGCCGTCAATGTTCTTGACCGCAGCGGGCGAAAACAGCGCGAACCACGGCGGGGAATCCTGCACGGTGATGCTCTCCACAGTGCCCTTCGGTGCAGGCAGCGGGGAGAACTCCGGGATGCCGCTGACAGTATCCGTGACAGCGAACCACTCGTTCCGGATGGTGCGGCTCGTCGTGTCGCCGGTGTGGGTCTGCAAGTAGACAGCGGGCTTTCCGCCCCGCATACACTCCGAGACGAAAGCCGCCTCGGTCACGATGCCGCGCTCCACCTTCAGGGGCAGGATGCAGGACGCCGGGTCATAGTCCAGCTCGATGCGGGCATCCGGCTGTGCGATCAGTGCGCCGCCCTCGCCCTTGACACCGGTAACGCTGAGCACGAAGGCCCCGGTACCGGACCAGTAGGCCTGCTCCACCAGCTTGTTGGCGTTGTCCCAGAAGTGCAGCTCCCGAAGTAGCCCGCCCACCTGCTGCTCATCCGAGCCCAGGAGATAGGCGGCGGTCTTCTCGTCCGCGATCTGGAAGGTGGTGCGGTCGTTCAGAAGGAGGTTGGCCCAGTCCTCGCAGACCCGCTTCGGCATCCGCAGGGAGGCGATCTTTCTCTTTTTTGTCCCGTCGGCGTATTCGGCGGACCGGGTGTGGACACCGGGCACCGAACCCTTCCACCACTGCCGCCAGGTCTCGATGTATCCGGAATAGTCTGCATCCAGATGGTAGCCGCGGGTCTTGTTCAGGTAGCCCAGAAAGGCGGAAATGTTCATGTGTTGGTCAACCTCTTGAAATCGCGTTCGATGGTGTATTCGTAGGCGTCCAGCGTGTCGATGTCGGTGCTGCCGTCATCCAGCCGCTCGTCAATGCCGGGGTGCTTGCCGCTGTACAGGGCCGTCGCAAGGGCGTCCCGGAGGGTGGCCGCTTCGGGCATCAGCCAGAACCGCCCGCCGCCCATCAGGATGCAGGTCAGGCGGATGCGGTCGTTGATGCGGATCTTGGCGCTGTTCTCCACTCGGTCGGCCAGCCAGCTCAGTTTGCAGTGGCGCAGCCGGTTGCGGATGTGGTTGATGAGCGTCTGCTCGGCGGAGTCACAGAAGATGTACTGGATCTCGCCGTAGCGGGAAAAGATGGCGATGCAAAATTCGATGAGCCGGTCGGCCAGATAGTCGGCATCCTGCGCCACTGGGTCGATGCGCTGGGAGGCCAGCCCCACCACGCCGGAATACCCCGGCAGGATGGCCGTGGCCACAAAGGCATGTTTGGAGCCGTTGCCGCCGAAGTCCACCCCGACGCGGATGCGCCAGGGGGCGAGCTGCTTCTCGGCGGGCCAGAAGAACCGCCCATCCCCGGCGGCGAGGCTGTCGGCCAGCAGGCGGTAAACTACGCCGTTGGCTGCCATCCACTGGCCGAGAATGAAGCGGTTGTAATAGACGGTGCCCATATACTCCCGCTTCAGGTCGGCCACGAACTTCGGCGGCAGCATCGGGTTGTCGTCGATGGTGTAGGCCTGGCAGTAGATATCCGCATCCGAGTCCAGGAACTTTTTGAACCAGTGCGTCGGGCTTTCCGGGTTGCAGGTGCCATCAAAGTGGGAATGCGGGCAGGACAGGCGGCTTTTGAGCATCTGGAAGACGCCCTCGTCCCAGGTCGTGATCTCGTCGCCGTAGACGTACTCAAAGGCGGCACCCTGGATGCGGGCGATGTGCTTTTTGTTGTCGGCACCGAGGACATAGACCTTCTGGCCAAACAGCTGGACCACATTGCCTGCCGCCGAGGTTCGGATGACGCCCACGAGGTCCGGCCCCCAAAGCTCCCGCATCAAGGAAAGAACATTGCGCTCCAGAGTGCCCAGCGTGTTGCCCATGAGCACAAGCAGCCCTTCGCCCTTGGCGGCGAGGATGCGCTGCGGGATGGTCACGGCACAGTCGAGGTAGGTCTTGCCGGAGCGGGTGGCCCCGGTCTTGACGTTCCAACGGTGGGAGCAGTTGCGGAGGTATTCTTTCTGGAACTCAGTCAATGGCACTGTCTACACCTCCCAGCAGCTCACGGGCCGCTTCCAGCGCGTCTGCGGCGGGGTCATCCTGCGGGGTGTCTTCGCCCAGCATCTTCAGCAGCACCGAAGCCGCCTGTGGGTTGCCCCGCTTGGCCTGTTCCGCGATGCCCACGATGACGGACATCTGGTTGTCCACGTCCTCCGGGTCGATCTGATCCCGCAGCATGGCGTTCATCCGGCGGCGGTCGGTCTCCGGCAGGCTGAGGTAGTAATCGGCAGCTTCCCGCATCGAGCGCTTTCGGCGGCGAGCCGCACCGGAGGCGATGCCGCCCTTCTGGGCGATCTCTCGTTGTTCTCTCGTTGTTCGGTCAGCAAGCGAGACCAGATTCTTCTCATTCGGCACGTCACCACCTCTCTCGTTCTGAGCATAAAAAATCCCCGCATGTTTCCATGCAGGGAAAAGGTCTTTGAAGCAGCCCCAAGAGCGCAAAGGAGAAATCCATCGCGTAAGGTACACAAGGTTGATGATGCCGGGGAGGAGGAAAACGTTCTGGGGGCTGCGTGAGATCGAGAAAAAGGAAGCGAACTTCCGTTCCTCTGATCATCCATGATACTATTTTAACACTTGTCAAGATGATGCACAATGAACTTCTTTTCAGATGTTCAAGCGCTCGACGCAACCTTTCCGAATGGCATAGATCCGGCGGACCGAATAGTTTGTTTCATCAGCGATCCGCTCCCAGGTCTGTAGATCCAGATAATATCTGCGAAGGATGCTGTAATTTCGATTATCATCCAATTGTCTCAAGACGAGGTCGATCTCCTCAAACAGCTTATCACAGACGGCCCGCTGGGCATAGGCTTTACGCTCGGCTTCTTCCTCGCGTTCGACCGCTCTGGCAAGATTCTGGCCATCGCCGCTGCCACCGGGGACGGCGCTGAGGTTCTGTGTGATATTCCGGGTCGCAGTCTGCGCTTCGGCCAGCTGGTACGAATAGCGCTGGTACAGCCGTTCCGCTTCCCGATACCGATTCAGCCAGACGAGCTTTTCCTTGTAGGTCATTCCAGTTCCTCCACCACAATGTACACCCCGCAGGGGTCGGCCCAGAACTTTTCGACGATCTCGCTGCACACCTGGGCATCGTCGTACCAGAAGTGCAGACGGGTCATCTCGTCCTTGAGGGCTTTTTCGAGGTTGTCCGTGTCTGGCTTGCTGGTGCGCCACGCCCCGCTGCGGCGGCCGTCTGCCGGGAACATCCACTTGACCAGCAGCCGCACCGGGCGACCCGCCGGGATGGGCTTGTCCGGCGCATACGGTGCGAGGCAGGCGTGGAGCTTGGCGCGGGTCTGCTTCAGCTCCGGGCTGTCGTGGAGAACCGCACAGGGCTTGCCGCCTTTCATGTACGCATGGAGCTGCTTGTCGTTGTGGGTCGTAGTAGGCGGTTTCATAGGGATAAAGAATTGCATGTGCATGGTGTTCACCTCGTTTTTTCTTTTTGGATCCAGCCAACGTGATGGGGAGGGCTTCCGGAGGGATGGGGGCTGTCTTACGCCCCATCCTCCGGGAACCCCATCACATACGGATTGGATTTGTATATTATATAGGCTATTTTCCCGTCCGAAATCGGGAAGAATAGGCCCATTTTTCCGAAATTCGGAAACGGAAATGTCGGAATTGTAGGCCTATCTTTCCGAAAATCAACCGGAGCTTCCCGGTTCGCGGCGTCCAACTTCAGTGCCATCCAGCCAGTAACTACCATCCGCTTTGATACGTCTGCGGACCGTATCAGGCTTCAATCCGAGATACTCAGCCAGTGCATAAACTGTAACTTTTCCGTCCATCAGGCAAGCTTCATAGGCATTCGACAGTTCCTGACTGTTTTTTTCTTTGCTCTGTTTCTGACGCTCAGCGGGACTTGAAGCCCACCGTTTCGCTGCGCCAAAGCGGCCGGTTGCTCGTGCATCATTCTCCGGCTGCAAATCTTCCAGCAGCCCGCTGTCCAGCTTATGGACCGGGTAGTCGAACCAGAGGTTCACCGGGTCGAAGCGGGGGAACTCGCGGAGGGTGCCCTCGATGCGCCAGGCGGTCAGACTGTCGGCTTTTTTCTCGGCCGCAGCGACTTCGACGTCGATGGCCCGCAGATCGGACAGGCCCAGATGCTCCTTTGCCACGGCCAGCATCCGGGTTCGGCTGAACGCATCGTCCGGGCCGTAGCTGTCGGCAAACCCACGCTTGTCGAGGATGCGCTTGATGACGGCGCAGGCGGCCTTGTTGTGGAGCTGCTCCCGGATGGCGTCGGTGGGGACGAGCTCGGTCATATCCAGCATGGCATCCGGGTCACGGGCGAATACGCCGGAACCAGAAGCTCGGTCCATGCTGCGCTTGCCGCCCTGGGCACCCTTGCTGTGGTGGTGGGCGTAGATGACGGCGCAGTCCAGCTCGTGGCAGACCATATCAAACTGCCCGCAGAACTTGGCCATCTGCTCGGCGGAGTTCTCGTCGCCGGTCAGGACCTTATAGATCGGGTCGAAGATGATGGCGGTGAACCCCTGCTTCTTGGCCCGTCGGATGAGCTTAGGTGCCAGCTTGTCCAACGGCACCGAAATGCCGCGCAAGTCCCAGATGGCGATCTGGTCGAAGTGGTCCGGTGCCAGCCCCAGCGCATTGTAGACATCCGCGAAGCGGTGCAGACAGGATGCGGGGTCAAGCTCCAGATTCAGATACAGGACCTTTCCCTGTGCACAGGAAAAGCGGCCCAGCCATGTGGTGCCCTCGGCGATGGCAATGCACAGCTCGATGAGAGCGAAGCTCTTGCCTGCTTTGCTGGGGCCTGCGATCATCATCTTGTGGCCCTTGCGCAGGACATCTGCAATAAGCGGTTCCCGCAGGGGCGGAATCTCGGAGAGGTCCTTTCGGATCGTCCAGTCGGGCAGCTCGTCCGTCTCCGATTCGAACCAGTCCACCCACTCTTCCCAGCAGCTCTTGCCGGCGTTCGTTTCCAGCAGGGCCTGCCGGTGCCCGCCGCGCAGGATGCCGGGCATCCGGCTCAGGCGGGAGGGGTTGCGGTTCTGCTGGTCAAGGGGCAGGCCGTTTTTCTGGCAGGCGGAATAGAGGTAGTCCACCCGCTTGCGGTACTCGGTGTAGTCGGGCGCATTGACCTTGACGATGGCATGGACGCTTTTTCCGCCGGAATAGACCAGCGCGGCACAGGGAAGTTCCAGTTGTTTGATGATGGCCAGCTGCTTGCCCAGCTCCATATTGTCGCACTCCACGAGGGCATAGCGGAAATCGGTCACGTTGGCGTTGTTCCGGCCGCCCTCTACCGGGTTGAAGCAGATCCACGCACCGGCGTCCGGGTCACAGTCGCCGACCACTTTGCCGATGTCATCCCCGCAGGTGGTCAGTTCTTCGATGAGCTGCCCGGCGGTGCGGTCCCAGCACCCCTTTGTGGGGGCCGGGCGTCCATCCCGGCGGTAGCTCTCGGTCACATAGGCCACATGCTCGTCGGGCTCGAACAGGGCTTGCAGGTAGCGCTTCAGCTCTTCGGCGGGGTGCCATTCCGTGGGGAGATCCAGGTCGCGGGCTTCTACCCAGCGCGGGTCTACGAGCCTTCCGTCCGCTGATGAGCTGGCTCCGGCAGAGATCTCGTCGCCCCAGTCCAGCGCGTGTCCGGCGGGGCCGGTCCAGCCCTGCTGATAGGCCAGCTGAAAGATGCTGTTCTCGGTGACTGGCTGCGCGCTGCCGTGGAAGCTTTCCCATTTGCGGGTACATTCCCCCTTGTGGTAGCGCCCGGCGTCGCGGGCACTCCACTGCTCCCAGGCGGAGACCTGGAACCCGGCCTGCTTCAGAGCCATGCCCACGGTGGTCCACTCCTCATAATTCAAGGCGGACGGGCTGAGAAAATCCAGCGCCTCTTTGAGTTCATTTTCATGTTCCATGTACGATTACCATCCAAATTCCCAGGCAGGGTCCGCGTTCGGCTGGGCGGCGGGCGGAACGTAGGTCTTTGCATCCACACCCTTGGGAACACCGCGCCAGCCGCCTGCGGCGATGCGGTCGATCATGTGCTTGGCTGCATCGAAGCTCCACGTTCCCACATGCTGGAAGCCGTATTTCTCCAGGCAGCGGATCTGTTTCGGGGTGGTGAGTCCCTCGTCCCGGCGGCTGTGGAGCCGGTCCAGCAGGAGCGATGCCTTGCCCGCAGACTCCACGGCATCCGGCAGGATTCCCAGTTTTTCCAGGGCGGCGGTCTGCTCCGCGCTGGGCGGGCCTGCCTCCCAGCCAAAGGCCGGAACATAGCCGGACAGGTCTTCGGCCTGGATGCTCATTTCGTATTGCAGCGGGTCCACGAGCCTGGCCTTTTTGCGGCGTTGTTCCTCCAGCTGCTTTGCCAGCGCTTCTTCCCGCTGCATGACTACATCTTCACCGGCTTGCACCGCGGCTTCCTCGATGTCTTCGGGGCAGCCGGACGCAGCCAGATTCTCGGTCATCTGCTGGGCCACGGCGCGGTCCTCGCAGACAAGGTCAGCGGGACGGCACAGCTCGTGCCTGTCGGTCATCCACAGGAAATCGAGCAGGAGCAGGTCGGTCTTGCCTTCGCTCAGCCGGGTGCCCCGGCCCACCATCTGGCTGTACAGGCTGCGGACTTTGGTGGGCCGCAGCACCACCACACAATCCACCGACGGACAGTCCCAGCCCTCGGTGAGCAGCATGGAGTTGCAGAGCACGTTGTACTTCCCGGCATCGAAATCGGCCAGCACTTCGCGGCGGTCGGCACTCTGGCCGTTGACCTCAGCGGCCCGGAACCCCCTGGCGTTGAGCAAATCCCGGAACTTCTGGCTCGTTTTGATGAGCGGCAGGAAAACGACAGTCTTCCGGCCCTGACAGCGCTGCTCCATTTCGGCGGCGATCTGTTCCAAATAAGGGTCCAGCGCGGTGCCCAGCTCGCCCACAGCATAGTCGCCGCCGCTGAGCGCCACACCGGAGATATCCAGCTTCAGGGGGATGGTCTGGGCCATGATCTTGCACAGATATCCCTCTTTGATGGCATCCGTCAGCTTGTATTCATAGGCCAGACTGTCGAACACCTCGCCCAGGTTCCGCATATCGCCTCGGTCGGGGGTGGCGGTCACGCCCAGGACTTTAGCCGAGGAAAAGTATTCCAGAATGCGGAGATAGCCGTCTGTGATGGCGTGATGGGCTTCGTCGATGATGATGGTGCCGAAGTAGTCATGCGGAAAACGTTCCAGCCGGGCGGGGCGTTGCAAGGTCTGGACAGACCCAACGACCACTCGGAACCAGCTGTTCAGGCAGGTGGACTCTGCCTTCTCCACCGCGCTGACCAGCCCGGTGGAACGCTGGAGCTTGTCCGCTGCCTGTTCCAGCAGCTCGCCCCTGTGGGCCAGGATGAGCACCCGGTCACCCGCCCGCACCTGGTCGGCGGCAACGGAAGCGAACACGATGGTCTTGCCGGTGCCGGTGGGCAGCACCAGCAGTGTGCGCAGACGGCCGTTCTCCCACTCCTTGTGGACGCTGTCCCGCGCGGCCTGCTGATAGGGTCTGAGTTCCTGTGCCATTAGAATGCCCCCTGTTTCCAGCCGGTGGAGGGGGCTGCGGTGGGCGCAGGCGGCGGCAGGAACCGGATCACCTCGTTGCCCTGACCCGTCTCACCGGCCTTCGGGCCGCTCTTCTTGGTGTACTCATAGATGCCCAGCCTGCACCAGCCCTTCGACCCAACGATTTCAGACCAGCGGGGGCGGAAGGTGTCCCCGCGCTTGCACTGTCCGATGCTCTCGAAGAATGCACCCAGCAGCCCCTGCGTTTTGGTGTGCAGATAGAGGCGGTGGGTGATGGTGGCGTCGCCCTTGTCCCCGCCGAAGATGTGCAGGGTCAGCTTGGCCATCTTGCAGGGCGGCAGCTTGGCGCTGCCCTCGTAGCGGGCGCGCTCCAACTCGGTGACCTCGAAGGCATATTCGCCCTCCGGCAGCAGCACAAATTCCGGCTGTTCATTGCTGACCTCGTCGTCCCAGTCGAGAGCGCGGTCGGTGGTATTCATATCGTTCATCAGAAAATTCTCCTTTCAAAATCAAAACGGGATATCACGGTTGTCCAGCACCATCTGGAACACCTGCGGCCAGGCACCGATCAGGCAGCCCTCCACAAACTCGGCGGGGTAATCCCGGATGGGCATGTCTTCCGGGAAATACCCCCGCTTGCCTACAACGCCCTGCAGCTCCTCGGCGCTGACATGGTTGGCGCTCATCAGCGCGGCCAGCTTCTCCGGCACCCCCAGACTGAGCAGCACGTCCTTGCGGGTGCTCTCCATGGGCGGCACGTTGGAGGTCGGGGCCGCAGGTTTCGCTTCCGGCTTCGGCGGTTCCGGGGTGGGCAGGATGTCAGCCTCCGGTTTGCTCTGGAACTTCGGCTCGGAACGCGGCGCAGCCTGTGCAGGCGAAGCGCCGGGGATGCAGGAAGCGATGCCGGCATAATCAAAGGGCATCTCATCGGGCAGGCCAAAGCGGTTCTTGGCATCCCAGCAGGCGTGATGGGTGGTGTACATGACCCGGCGGCCGCCGGTCACCTTGTTTTTGGCGTTGGGTGCGCTGCTGCTCTTTTCCACCACGGTTTGGTAGTTGACGAAGAGCAGCATGTCGCACCACTCCCGGATCAGCGGCTCCACCTGTTTCGTGGTCTTCATGGTCCAGCGGTCGTAGCTGCCCGCCGCGTCCGGCTGCTCGAACTTGGTGATGGCCGCATGGGCAAGGACCAGAACGTTGTGCCCGGTGTTCAGCACCTCTTCCAGTGCGTCCAGCAGTTTGCCGAACTCCTCCTTCAGGTAGGTGTAGCCCTTGCCGTAGCCAAAGCCTTCCAGCCCATCCACCTTGGCTTTTGCACAGACGGCCTCAATGGCCAGGCGTTCGGCCCAGTCGGCGGTGTCGAGGACCAGTGTGCCGCAGGAGATGTTCCCCTTGCGCACCTCGGCCACCTCGTCCAGCAGCATGGCCCAACTGGTTGGCTGAGGCAGACGGGCAACGTTCAGCCGCTTGGTGCCGCCCTCGGTGTCGATGAAGACGGGGTCGGGGAAGTGGGAAGCAAAGGTGCTCTTGCCGATCCCTTCGGGGCCATACAGAACGGTCTTGACCGGGGAATCCAGGATGCCGGTCGTGATAGAATACTTGCTCATCAGAAAGCTCCTTTCGTCCAGCTCTTCGGCTGAAGTTCAGATGGTTCGGTCCGGATGGGCAATTCAGCCCCCTTGACCATGCCGTCTTCGATGATGATCTGGCACTCACTGCCAGTGGAGACACGGGTGGCGATGGCCTGCAGGCCTTCGGATTCCAGCCAGCGGCCAAACTCGGCCAGGGTCGTCATGTCCATCTGTTCGAGCTTGTCCAGCAGAACAAAGCCGCAGTCCGGGTTCAGGCGCCGGATGATGGCGGTTGCCACTCGCAGCTGATCGCTGCCGGACATATCCCGCCAGTGCTTTTCTTTATAAGTAAGGGCACCGTCCTCCACGCTCAGCTCCGGCAGGGGCAGATCGGCGCCGTTCAGCAGGGCCATGCGGTCGGCCCGCTTCTGGGTGATGGCCTCGGTGAGCTTGTCGTAGTCGCTGGCATACCGGGCCGCTTCATCCTCGGCACGGGCCTTTTCCAGATTGGCCCGCACCTTCTGGTTGGTCTCCTCAATGTTCTGGATGGAGGCCTCCAGTTCGGCGGTGGATTCATCCTGCAGATCTGCGGCAGATGTCTGGGCGATTTTTACGTCGGCCTGCATCGTGGTCAGCCGCTGCTTTTCCGTGCTCAACTGAAATTCCAGGTCTGCAACGACCTTCTTTTGTCTCTCGAACAGATCTGTGAGCTGGGCCAGCCGATCGCGCTTGCGCTGGTTCTCACCGTTCCGGGCCAGAATCTCCTGCTGCTGGCGGATGAGGTCGGAAGCGCTGACCGGCTCCTCCGGAGCATCCGGGTAATAAATCAGCTCCTCGGCAAAGTGTTTTTTCTGCTGGGCCAGCTGGCCGGTGAAGGTGCGCTTGTCATAGAGCGATTTGATTTCCAGATCGCGGGTGTGCAGTTCCGTGCCGATGCCGATGATCTTGAGCAGGATGTCTGCCTTTTCGCGGTCGGATGCCTCCATGAAGCGGGGCAGGTCAAGGGCCAACGGTTCGATAAAGGCATTGAGAAGCTGCTGGCCGCTGCGCCGCCCGGTGGGGTCGGTGACGGTCAGAGCGCTGTTCTTGCCCTTGCGCTCCACGATCACGCCGTTGGAGAGCGTGACCTTGAGGTGGGCGGGAGCCATGGCTCCGTCCCGTACGGCAGCGTCCGGGCGGAAGCGGTCGCCGCCCAGGGCCCAGGCAAGGGCATCCAGTACGCTGGTCTTGCCCTGATTGTTGTTGCCGCCCACGAGGGTGAGCCCGGTGGGGGCAGGGGTGAGCGCAACGGCCTTAATGCGCTTGACATTTTCGGCTTCGAGAGATGTGATGGTTACAGACATTTGGATACCTCTCCTTGAATCTTTGCCAGTGTGTGAACGAGGTGATTTGCGGCATCCTCCCGCTGTTCCGCTGGCATTTTTCGGAATAGCGGCTTTACGGTCTGCCAGATGTTCTCGATAGAACGGTCAGTTCGCAGGATGCTGTCATAGGCGTTCCGGGCGTCCTGTTCGCTACCGGAAGAGGCCTGTTCCAGCTGTGCCCGCAGGTCGGCAGTCATCTCAGCGGCTATTTCTCTGGCCTGACGCGCCACCTCTTCCTTGTCCACCACGGCGGCGATGGGCTGTTTTTTGAGGGCTTCCTCAGCGGTCTTGGCGCGCTGTTCGGCCTTGCTCTGCATCCTCCAGGCTTCCTCTTCACGCGCCTCGGCGGCATCGACCTGTGCTTTCAACTGGGCGTTTTTCTCAGTCAGGCCGTTGATGTCTGCAAGAGCGGATTCATAGCGGTTTTCTGCTTCCTCCCGCTTTTTCGCGTCCTTAGAGGTCTGGGCTTCGGCGCTTTTCACCAGCTCCTTGAAATAGGAGTTTTCTTTGTGGGCGTTTTGAGCAGACTTTTCAGCAGCATCGGCGCGGGCTTTCTCGGCGGCAAGGGCTTCGCCCTTTTCCCTGATTTGAGCCAGCAGTGCCTGATACTGCTTGTTCGTGGTGATGTCGCCGTTTTTGACCTTCTCCACAAGCTCCTCCGGGGCGCTGGGCTTTGCCACGGCATACAGCAAGGTAGGCGGCAGGGCTTCCAGAATGGCCCGCTGGCGGGGGCTGCTGCCGTCCATCAGGGCGGAGGCCTGCAGCAGCCGGTAGGCGCTGTCCTTGGTGATGCCGATGGAGAGGCACCATGCTCTGAAAGTATCCTCTTTTTGTGCGATACCGTTGTCGCATTGTGCGACAACGGTATCGCACAGCGCATCATGGGCGGCGGCAACGGCATTGCCCATATGGACAAGGCCACGTTCGGCCATCTGCTTGCCGTGGCGGTATTCGTCCTCGGCAAAGTGCAGGTCCTCCACGGTCTGGTCGGTCAGGCCAGAATAATCAAACGCCGGGCACTTGTCCTCCCGGATAAAGGTCAGGGGCTTGTCCTGCATGGCACCAGCTGTTGATACAGAAGAACCGCCCGCCGATGCGGCAGGGGCCAATTCGCAGTTCTGCAGGGATGTCGCGGGGGTCGATACGCTTGCATCCGCCCCGCTCTCCGAGGTGGTCGGTGTTGCCACTGTGGCAGTCGGGACAGCATTCTCGGCCGTAATCACAGCAGCAGCCACATTCTGGGCAGTTGCACATTCGGATTCCTCCTCCACCGGTTCAATGGGCGCGTTCTTGCAGGGCTTGGCATCCCTGAGGGCGGTCAGCATCTGATCCGGAAGCTCGTAGTCATCCATCGGAATGAACTCGTCGCTGGTCAGAAACGCTTCCGGGGTCAGCCGCTTTTCAACGGTCTTGGCTTTGCCGAACTTCTGGGCCAGAAGATGGCTTTCTTTCCAGACGTGTGCAGACTCGTCCCAGCGCCAGAACCTCCCACGGGAATAGGCATAGTGGACCCCGTTGCAGTTCTGGCTGATGATGTACTCGCTCATACCTTTACCTCCGTGCCCTTCAAGCGGTCCAGCATCTCGGTCTGCACATCCTTGCTCATGGGCTGGATGTTGTTGCCCTTCCAGCCGTAGCAGAGGATAGGCCCGTAAAGCTGGCGGTTCCGGTACTTCCGGTTGAACAGGCTGGCGGGCTGGATGGGGCCATCGTACCGGCCCACGAACAGCACCGCCGGGGTGCGGGGCAGCACGATCATCTCGCAGGGTGTGCCCAGCCGGTTCTCAATAGCCCACAGGCTGTCGGGCAGGGATGCGATTACCGGGGCCTTGCCCGGTTCGGCTAAAATACCTTTCATTTGTAAAATCCTTTCTGATGTGATATCATCAAGGTGATGGGGCTTGCAATTCCATCACCTTTTGGGCTCGTCCGTGTTACCAGCATGGGCGGGCTCATTTGCTTTTCATGCGCCCCTCCGGTCCTGTCGGTAGGCGGAGCAGTCCACCTTGCCGTAGCTCTGGCGCTCGTACTGCTGGTTATCCTGGTACATGCCGTAAAACGACATCGCAAGTCCGGCGGCCACTGCGGCGCAGAGCCACGGTGCGGCCCGTGTGGCCTCGGTGGCGTCCCAGCCGCCCCAGGCGCTCAGCGCCCAGGCCGTGCCCTGCACGACCCGGCGGATGATCTCGCCCGCGCCGATGAGGGCCAGGGCACCGATGGTGAAGTGCTTGAGTTTCATGCGGGTTTGTCCTCCTTTTTAAGACAGGGGAAGAAATACTCTCCGATTTCTTCCTGTGAGATGCCGACGACTCGGCAGATGGCGACGATTTCCTTGCTGTTCCATTCGCCTTGTGATTCCGGAACGTTCAAACGCCTGTTCAGCGTCCGGTTTCCCATACCGGCCAGTACAGCCAGTTGCTTCTGCTCTAGTCCCTCATCTTCAATGCGGCGGCGGAGTTTTAAGTAAGGCTTTTTCACGTTGTTCACCTCCCTTCATGCGGCCCCGCCGGGGCGGGCGTTCAGGGATTTCAGAGTTGCCACGAGCTTGATGCTGCGGGCGGCGGTCTCCATTTGCTCGAACGAAGTTTCGTCCATGCCCTTGCACATGTCATGGATGCGGATCAGCCGCGTCGCTTCCTGAATGGTCAGGCCGTAGGCTTCGGGGGTCAGGGTATTATTCTTGTTGCGTGCCATATGTAGCACTCCTTTCTGTGGGTGGCTCCCACGACGCCCCGAAGGGCGTTTCGACCTGTGCCGGAGGTCATCATCGGGTGGGTTGTGGAGGGTGTCCTTCCCGTGCTATACTGGCGTAGGAAGGAAGTGTAAAGATGCTTGATGTAAAAACGTTGAAAGTTCTTAGATTTTTGAATGAGCACCCGGATGAAGCGTTTTCCGGTTATCAGATGGAAAAGCGCGGAGTGTCGGCAGACGATGAAACGCTGTATTGGCTGTACAAGCACGATATGGTTTCTCGATATCAAGATGAAGATGGCTATGTGGATCCTTATGACGGACCGGACTACATCTATCAAATCAATGTCGGCGGGCGTTCGGAATTACGCAGACAGCAGCACTTTGAAGAAACTGAGAAACGTGCACAAAACGCAGAAATTCGCGCCCAAAAGGCAGAAGTTCGTGCAAGAATCAGCCTTGTAGTGTCTATCATTGCCGCTATAGTCACTTTGCTAAAGTAATCAGAAGGACGATGATGCTGAACACTAACGAAAGGGTAGAAAGAATATCTGCGGCCCTTTCTTTCTTTTCGATACGTGCCCAGCGCTCTGCTTCGTTCCTTTCCGTCTGGCGTTCAAGCTCTTCGATCTCGCTTTCCAGCTCCGCCCGGCGTTCCTCTTCCACAGGTTCGCTGGGCTTTTTGTTGTCGGTCATGTGGTTCACCTCCCTTCGGGTTGATTTGCTAAGCATACCTTAGCTTGGCTATACTATAGCATAGCTATGCTACAATGTCAAGCACGAAATTATTAGCTAAGCTAAATTTAATCCTTGACACAGTAGCACCCGCGTGGTACAATCCGAAATAGAAGGAGGTGATACAAATGAACGAGCGTATAAAGAAAATCATTGAAGAACTCGGTCTGAAAAAGGTTGATTTCGCAAACCGCTTGCACATCTCACAGCCTTTTGCATCAGAACTTTGTTCCGGTGCAAAAGCCCCCAGCGACCGCACGATTAGCGACATTTGCCGGGAGTTCAATGTAGATGAGCATTGGCTGCGTACGGGAGAGGGTGAACCTTTTAAGGCAATCCTGCCGGACAAGCGGCTTACGGCGTTTATTGGTGATGTGACAGCGGGCGACAGCAGTGACTTCCGCCGTCGATTTGTGGAGATGCTGGCAGGGCTTGAACCTGCTGAATGGGAACTCTTGGAACGAATGGCTGAAAAATTGACGCAAAAAAAAGACGAGGAGCAGTGAAGCTCTCCGTCAGATGTCAGCCTTATTGAATGAGATGTTTCGCATATGTCCATACGAGATCAATTTTGCGGATATCGGCCTTTTCTAGTAACTGCATGATGGCCTCGATATAGGACTGACGTTGCACATCAGATTCTTTTTGATGTTCTGAGTTCGTATCCATATGTACCTCCTGCGCATTAGTTGTTTTGTAAAAACAATAATACAACTTTTGGGTTTGAAAATCAATAGTAAAGTAACAACTCGTAACAAAATTGGAAAAATCGAGGGAACGTCCCGCGATGATGACACAAAATAGGAGGTCTTTTGTATGAGGAAGAAACTTGTAGCGCTGCTTTTTGCAGTTGCAGCAATGCTGGCGTTTACCTGCACTGCATGGGCTGCAAAGCCATCCATTGAGCTGACGGATGTTTATTTCACGGTCAATTCGGCAGATGGGGTTACCCCGACGATTTGCTTCCGAAATAATTCGGGCAAAACCATCAAGTATGTTACGTTCACGATGGTTCCGTTTAACGCGGTGGGCGACCGTGCATCCTGCACGATCCGCGGATATTCTTCGGTGCAGGCGCAGCTGGTTGGGCCGATCGAACCAACGACATTTGACAGGACCGTTGCAACTACGGTAGCGACGCCGTCATCTATGGGAAATCGTGGCCCGTTCCAAGTTCAGCAACAGCTTGCAACGGATTATTATATCGGAGCAGAAGAGCGGAATGGACATCGGATTTTCCTGGATAAGGATGGGAACGCGTACTATTGGGATTCCTATATCAATGTGCCTTCGGGTATGACTCCGGCTGTTTTCCTGACCGATGATGAACTTCAAAATGCAGTATACTGCGATGCGGTTGAATGGGATAACCTTTGGTATAACGGGACGATTGATGAGCTGGCTGTTACGCAGGCCGATGTGATCTATATGGACGGTAGCAAAGAAACTGTCAACCAAAAGGCCTTGTATTCCGGGCATTTCAGAATTGACCCGACCAATCAGCCATATGATGTTCTGGTGAACAAGTATTCGTCTGTATACGACTACAATTTCTACAAAGAAAACAATGCGGACCTGGCTGCCTCCTTGGGAGACAACCAGTGGAAGTATCTTGAGCACTTCATCAACAGCGGCATGAAGGAAGGCCGCCAAGGTAACGCAGAGTTCAATCTTGCGGCATACAAGGCAAATAACCCCGATCTGGTTGCCCTGTTTGGCGATGACAATGCAAAGTACTATGAGCATTACATTGCAGGCGGCAAAGCAGAAGGACGCAAAGCGGTCTGATAAATAAAAAACTCCCCCGGTGCTACCAACACCGAGGGAGTTAAGATAAGCGGCTCGCTCCAAAGGAGGTCATCGCACACTCGACACTGCGATTATACCTCTTTTGGGCGGGCTTGTCAAAGTGTACCCAGAGGAGGTTTTATTTTATGGGACAACGGACGAATACGGCCCAATGGCTGCCCAACCAAAATCGGTGGCAAATCAAAGTGCAGAAGAATGGTGTGCGCCGGACCTTTACCAGCTCGAAGCCTGGGCGCACCGGTCAACGAGAAGCGAATCGAAAGGCCGATGCTTGGCTGGATGAGGGTATTTGCAATACCACAAAACGATGCTCGGAGGTCTGGGCAGAATATATGATATCAGTGCGAGCCACTGGTGGAACGAGTTACCAGGATCAGGTAGAAAAGTTTGGACAGAACTATATCCTGCCCGTAATCGGTGCATTGCGTATCGGAGACCTGAACACAGGAATCCTGCAGGACGTGCTGAACCGGTCCTATAGAGAGGGATGCTTGAACCCGGACAGTAAGCGAAGGAGCAAAGGAAACCTTTCGAAGAAGACCCTGCAAGGCATTCGGGGTGTAGAAGTATCCTTTGTGAAATGGGCCCGCCAGCATAAATATACGAACTTACGGCCAGAGGACGAAGGATTGATGGTGCCCAAAGGCGCACGAAACAAGGGCAAGAAGATTTTGCAGCCGGATGCGCTGCGTGTACTTCTCTCCACCGAGACCCGCACGGTGCGTGGAAAAGTGGTGCCTGACGAGAACATCCACGCCTATCGTCTGGCTGTGATGACCGGCTTGCGCCCAGGGGAGCTGCTGGGGATGCGTGTAGGCGATGTGGCAGGCAACCGGTTGCACCTTGAACGAGCAATCAACCGCCAAAACGAAGAGACGACCGGCAAGAATGAGAATGCAATCCGCACTGTGGTCTTGCACCCACTGGCGGTGGCCGAACTAAGCGCTCAGCTCCAGCAGCGTACCATAGAAGAGGAACGTTCGCTGCGAGACGATGATCCTGTGTTTTTGCTGGAAAACCAGCAGAGCTTATACAACTACTGGCAGTTCTACCAGCGCTGCAACGGCATCGATCCGCCCATTAGCCTGTATGAACTTCGGCATACATTTGTGAGTCTGGTTGAAGATGCCGTGTCACCGGCGCAGCTTCGCCGGATGGTGGGACACAGCCGGGGCATGGATACTTTTGGATGGTATAGCCACGCCGTTGATGGTCGTGATGCAGCTGCCGCGATGGCTGTGTCAGAGACACTGGCGGAGTATACGCCGAGCGATGAAAAATAACCCATTTTGTAACCCACTCAAAAGCGAAAAATCTGGCGCGTACTGGAAAGTGAGAAGAAATTGGATGCGAAAAAATGGCTTGAATACTGGAGATTCTGTAAGCTCGCGCATAGGCTGACGTAAGCGGTGCTTGTTCGAATCCACCCGCGCCCACCCATCTGACAGCTCCCGTGTGCAAACACACAGGGGCTGTTTTATTTTTGTCTGCGCATGGTGCAGCAGCATGCAGTACATCCTCGAAGTTGAGAAAAACGGAGCATTTGTCACAAACTTATCACAAAAAGGTTACAAACCGACTTTTTCCACTCAAAAAGATTGTGAAACGATTGTTTATCTGGTATCATATCGGGGTGGCTGGCCAATCGTGCCGGTCTGCGAGAAGAAATGAATCGAGATCAAGGAGAAGTATCCATGAAGAAAAAGAACGTTCTGGCTTCGCTGCTCCTGGCAGGTGCGATGTTCCTGACCGCATGCGGCGGCAGCGCATCCTCCACCGGCGCAGCAGGCGGCGTGTCCGGCAGCTTTACCGGCACGGCCAAGGGCATGGGCGAGGTGTCCGTCACCCTGACCCTGACGGACAACGTCATTACCGACTGCACCGCTAAGGGCGACGAGGAGACCCCCGGCATTGGCTCGGTGGTCATTGAGCAGTTCCCCGGCGAAGTCGTGGAAGGCAACACCATCAACCTCGACAGCATCAGTGGTGCGACCATCACCTCCAATGCGTTTGTGGAGGCTGCCAAGGCTGCACTGACCGAGGCCGGCCTGAACCCCGACGATTACATGGCCAAGGCAGACAAGACCGCCAACGGCGAGACCGTCAGCTATGATGCCGACGTCGTCGTCATCGGTGCAGGCGGCGCAGGCATGACCGCTGCCATGACCGCTGCCGATGCAGGCCAGAAGGTCGTCATCCTGGAGAGCCAGGCTATGGTGGGCGGCAACTCTGCCCGCGCCACCGGCGGCATGAATGCAGCCAAGACCGTCTATCAGGACGAGAACGAGTTCGATCAGGCTGCCGGTGTGGAAAAGACGCTGGCAACGGCTGCTGAAAAGTATGCCGACAATGAGACCATCACCGCACTGGCCAAGACCGTTTCCGAGCAGTGGGCAGCCTATCAGGCCAACCCCACCGGCTACTTCGACAGCGTGGAGCTGATGGAGCTGGACACCATGGTCGGCGGCAAGGGCATCAATGACCCGGAGCTGGTCAAGACCCTGTGCGAAGGCACGGCAGACGCCATCGACTGGCTGGATGAGAACGGCATCACCCTGCACAACGTCTCCAGCTTCGGCGGTGCATCCGTCAAGCGCATCCATCGCCCGGTCAACGAAGAGGGCAAGGTCGTCTCCGTGGGCGCTTACATGATCCCGCTGCTGCAGGAGAACTGCGAGAAGCGCGGCATCGACATCGTGCTGAACACCACCGTCGATACCATCCTGACCGATGCCAACGGCGCAGCCGTGGGCGTTTCCGGTACCGATAAGGACGGCAACACTGTCGTCGTCAACGCCAAGAGCGTCATTCTGGCCACCGGCGGTTTCGGTGCCAACCTCGATATGGTCACCCAGTACAAGCCCGAACTGGCAGGATTCATGACCACCAACGCCGCGGGCGCACAGGGCCAGGGCATTGAGATGGCGACTGCCATCGGCGCAGGCACCGTGGACATGGACCAGATCCAGATCCACCCCACCGTCGAGGCCAACACCGCCGCCCTCATCACCGAGGGTCTGCGCGGTGACGGCGCGATCCTCGTTAACGCCAACGGCGAGCGCTTCATCGATGAAGTCGGCACCCGCGACGTGGTCTCCGCTGCCGAGATTGCACAGCCGGGCAGCTACAGCTGGCTGATCGTCGATCAGGCCATGGCCGATGCGTCCAGCGTCATCCAGGGCTACATCAAGAAGGGCTACACCAAGACTGGTGCGACCTACGAGGAGCTGGCCAAGGAGCTGGACGTTGATCCTGCTACCTTCGCCAACACTATGGAGACCTGGAACAGCTATGTCGAGGCCAAGAACGACCCCGACTTTGGCCGCACCAGCTTTGCAAACCCGCTGAACAATGGCCCCTACTATGCCATTAAGGTCACTGCCGGTGTCCACCACACCATGGGCGGCGTGACCATCAACAGCGCCACCGAAGTGCTGAAGGAAGACGGCACCGTCATCCCCGGCCTGTTCGCAGCCGGTGAAGTGACGGGCGGCGTCCACGGTGCAAACCGTCTGGGCGGCACCGCCGTGGCCGACTTTGTGGTCTTTGGCCGCATCGCCGGTGAGAGCGCAGCCAACTACGCAAGCGCACAGTAAAACCGAATATAGCAGTTTGCGTTTTTAATGCATAAGCAACATCCGCAAACTGCATATCGCAAAGATGCCGTTTTGATTGGCGCTATTTTTGAAAATTGCGATAAAAGGCCGGGAGGCCGCCTCCGTCGAACGACTGGGGCGGCCTCCCGTTTTTGCTGGGAAAATTCCCTTCCCCCTGCGGGGAAAAGCATGGTATAATCAGGGCATCAAAAAGAGAACCGGCAAGAGGTATCCGCTATGATGTACACACTGCATTACGATTCCCCGCTGGGCGGCATCCTGCTGGCGGCAGATGATGTGGGCCTGACAGGGCTTTGGTTCGACGGCAAACCGTATTTTGCCGAGGGTCTGGACCCGGACCACACGGCGCAGAAAACGCCCATCCTGCAGCAGGCAGAACGCTGGCTGGAGGTCTATTTCAGCGGCCGGGAGCCGGGTTTCATCCCGCCGCTCCATCCCATGGGGTCGCCTTTCCGGCAGGCGGTGTGGGAGCTGCTGCTGCAGATCCCCTACGGCCAGACCACGACCTACGGTGCGCTGGCAAAGCAGCTGGCGGAAAAGCAGGGGAAGCTCCGCATGTCTGCACAGGCAGTGGGCGGTGCCGTCGGGCACAATCGGATCGCGATCCTTATCCCGTGCCACCGGGTCGTCGGAACGAACGGCAGCCTGACCGGCTATGCGGGCGGCATCGACAAAAAGGAAAAACTGCTGCGGATGGAACACGTCAACATGGAGCGGTTCTTTGTGCCGTAACCGGGGGAGAAGGCTGCGATGCCATCCCCTTGGGGACCGGATGACTGCCGCATCCGGCATCCGGGCAAGTAAGTGCAGGCAGGGCCGTGTTGTTCAAGTCCTCTGATCCGCAGGGGAGAGCGTTTCCAAAAGGACGGATGACGGATACAAAAAAGAAAAACGACAGCCTTTTTGAAAGCTGTCGTTTAAGAGTGCAGGAATGCAATCCAAATCCGAACCATTT
>OLGZ01000393.1_pt1 | contig 36256 bp, 28 predicted proteins | sample 1605981 | NCBI WGS metagenome assembly OLGZ01 (sample SAMN03283291) | human gut metagenome | biome: human-associated habitat; material: feces | host: Homo sapiens | place: Peru | collected 2012 | reverse complement strand
GATATGTACGGCTCGTGTTGCTCACCTACATCTCAAGCGAGCCCAGTATCGCCCAGATTTTGGTGCTTTCGTTTTAGTCTGTAGTTCAGGCTTATAAAAACAGTTTTTGTTTCTTATTCCTCGCCCTTTACAGGAGAGGATTTCCGAAGGACAGGTGAGGGGTCAAATTAATAATTGACGACAATGCGATCCCTACGTCGCTTCGCTCCTCAGGATGACATGGTTCTAATATTCTCTCAACACTTGAACAAATTTTGGCTTTGACAAATTTCTTAAAGTTAGTATCACCCTGCTTTCTAACCTTCAACGTTGTTTCAGATTGAAAACAGACCCCATCCACAAAGGGCGAGGTTGCAGTGGCAAAACATGAAAAACTCTTGACAAATTGTTAGGCATACCTTACAATAGTTATGTAAATGTTGAAGATTTATCCTACCTCAAATACTCAGCATCCTTCGGTATATATACAAAAACAAAAGGTCAGATTTCTCTGACCTTTTTATTAGTTTGATTTTGAAATTTCTTATTTAGAAATTCTACCCGGAACAACGACTCCGCCTTTGAGGTTCTTTTTGTAGAATTCTACGTGCGGTTGAAGTACGCTGTCGAATACTTCCGGCAACTCTTTACCTGTCATTACGGCTTGAACGATTTCTTGGTAAACGGTTGCGTAAGCTCTGAGCATTGTCATAGCACCTGCTGCAGCCGGAGTCAATCCGAATTCAGAAGTTTCAACATCTTCTCTAAAGAAAGCACCGGTGATTTCGTAAGATTTTGTTAAAGCACCGATATAAGCTTCTGCGTTTTCTTTGCAAACCCCGTTATCAACAGGAACAGTCAATGCGAAAGCAAGTTTGTTTGCAGGGTTGAAGTGAGCTTCAGCACTGTGGTGCATTGCATCAGGAACTTTTGCAACCTGTTTAAGTGTATCTTTAACAGATTCGTTTTGCATTTGAGCATGCCAGTAAACAGTGTTTTCAAACATAGAACCCATGTATTGGTGAACAGAAGCTTCAATTCCGTTAAGTTTTGCGTCAGCCCAGAAAATACCTTCTTTCAATGCATCGTTAATTTCAAGGTCAGCTGTCAATGATTGAGTTGACATTTCTTGAGCAGCGGTAAGCATTGCTTTTAAGTCGTCTTTTTTCATACCTGCCCAAATAAGAGCGAAGATTGCGTGATCGTCGAATGCTGAGAATCTTCCGCCAACATCGTCGTGGATGAATAAGTCGCCAATCCAACCGTCTGCGATTGAAGTTCTTCTGAGTTCGCTTTTTTCAGCATTTCCGTCGGTTACGGCGATAAAGTGTTTAGAAGCGAGTTTTTTAGCGTCTGCTTCGGATTTGCCTTCAGCCATATATGCGTCAACCAACATTTGTTGAACTCTCAAAAATCCGTCTTTTGTTTCAAAAGTTGAGCCTGATTTTGAGGCAATCATGAAGTTAACGTTTTTGATGTCGCCGATTTTGCACATAAATCTAGCAAGGCTAATTGAATCAACGTCAGAATAAAATTCTACAGAGTCGTGGCAGATGTTCAAGCCGTTGATGCTGAGCATGTGTTCAACGGTGTGTTTAGAACCGCCTATACCCATAACGCTTAATTTTTTTGCCCCTGTTTGGTTTTTGAAGTTTTCAGCCATTTCGTACAGGCTGTCTAATCTTTTGATTTGTTCTTGTGGGAGGTTAACCCAGTTTAAAAAATGTCCTTGTTTGTTTGCTCTTTTTGAAAATTCGTTAACAAATTCGGATACTTTTGAAGAATATTTTGAAAAATCAACACCCGAAAAAGTTGTTTTTACTGAAGATGTTTTAGTTAGCATATTTCTCTCCTTTTCTTTGATAACCTTTGTATACATTGTAGTATAAAAATGATTTTTTGTGAAAAACGAACCTTCAAAAGTGAAAAGACCGTTACAAAAGTAAATTTTTCTCTTCATGTTTAAATTTTTTCGTGCTAATTTTTACTTGGAAAGCAAGGATTTATATGAGCATTCAGGAAGATTTAGACGACGTAAAAAATATGTGTCAGTATTGTGACAAGTGCGAACTTGGCAAAACTAGAACAAATATTGTCTTTTCGGCGGGAATTCCTAATCATAAACTTATGCTAATCGGCGAAGCTCCGGGGTATTATGAAGATATGCAGGGCGAACCTTTTGTTGGGAAAGCAGGTCAGCTCTTGGACAGAATTTTTGCGTCGGTTGGGCTTTCAAGACAGAAAGATGTATATATTTGTAATACCTTGAAATGCCGTCCGCCAAATAATCGTGACCCGTTGCCGGAGGAAAAAGAGGCTTGCAGACCGTTTTTGGATGCTCAAATCGAAATTTTAAAACCGAGAATAATTCTTCTTTGCGGTAAAGTTGCACTCTCATCAATGCTTAACACAACCACAGGAATTACAAAACTTCGTGGCAAGTGGTTTGACGGGCCTTTTGACAGTAAAATGATGCCGATATTCCACCCGTCATACCTTTTGCGAAATGACTCGCACGAGCAAGGCAGTCCGAAATGGCTAATGTGGCAGGATATCAAAGAAGTTAAGCGTGCCTATGATGCTTTGGATTGAACCTCTTTTTTAGCTTTTTTAATTTTCAAAAACATCAAAAGCGGGATTACAATCAGACAAAGTGCCGCAAGTACCGTGAATGCGTCGAAAAACGCCGAAAGCCTTGCTTGTTGCAACATTTGTTTATAAAGCATTCCGTTAGCTTTTTTCGCAGCCATAACCGCAGGGTAATGGATTAAAAATTTTGTCTTGAGAACGGTCAGTTTAATCCTGAAAATCGGGTTGTGATAAACCAAATCCGCACAAAGGTAGTTTTGGTGGATTTGGGAAACTCTTGCTATAAAAGTTGCGGAAATCGCTGTCGCAAACGCAGTTACCAAGTTTTTAAACAGAGCGTGAAGTGCAGCAGCGTCAGCATTTTTAGTTGCGGGCAAAGTCATAAATGACATTGCTGTAATCGGTACAAACGCTGTCGGAACACCGACACACAACAAGAGGTTCGGCAAAATAATACTTTCCATAGATGATGTTGTGTTGGCTTGGGTTAGCATTAATAATGAAACACTCATTATTACAAGCCCGATAAGGGTGAGCAATTTCGGGTTTACGTGCTTTGAAATTTCACCGACAACCAAAAGTCCGACAAAGCAGACGATTGCTCTCGGAAACATTAAAAGTCCGGACATTGACGGGCTGTAGCCCAAAAGACTTTGAACGAACATTGGGACTAAAAGCAGTGTTGAATAAAGCATTACGTTGATAAAAGAGCTGATCATCGTTCCGAAAAGGAAATTTCTATCCTTAAAAACTCTGATATCAATTACCGGATATTTATATTCCAATTCCCAAACATAGAAAAATACAAACGAGAACACACAAATTCCGCCGAGCCAGCAAACCCACGGGGTGTCAAACCAGTTGAACTGTTCACCTTTATCCAAAATAATCTGCATACATGCCATAGCGGTTACAATCGACAGATATCCGACGATATCGAATTTTTTGTTATACTTTAATTTTTCGGGTTTGTCGGACGGAACGAAGAGTTTCACCAACAAAAACGACAGCATACAAAGTGGAATATTTATAATAAAAATCCATTGCCAAGAGTAGTTATCCGTCAAAAACCCGCCCATAAACGGGCCGGCAAGCGGAGAAAACATCGCGGCAACTCCGAACAAACTCATCGCAACACCACGCTGCTCCAGTGGAAAAACTTCTAACAAAACGGCTTGGCAGAGCGGTAAAATGCAACCGCTGCCGATACCTTGAACAATTCTTGCAGCGATAAGAGCCTGCAAATTCGGGGCTAAAATGCACAACAAACAGCCGAGGCAAAAAATCCAAATGCTGTAATACATCAGGAGCTTTTTCCCGATTAATCTTACCAAATAGCCCGTTACAGGCAACATAAGCCCGCCGGAAATAATGTAGCAGGTAACAACGGTGTTTGCCTCATATTGAGTTGCACCGTAGAACCCTGCGATATGCGGTTGGCTTACGTTTGTTGCGGAAGATGCCGCCAATGCCAAAAACGATGGCAAAAGCACAGCTATCGCAACGATGTATGGATTTATTGATTTTTGTTGAACTGTTGTGTCTGACATTTATGTTTCCTTTATAAAAAAGTAAATAAGTTAATAGGTAAATAAGTGAATAAGTTCGTATCGTTGAGCTGTTTTTGTAAATTCTACAATAGTGAGCCCATTTTGAAATTCTCCCCTCTACCTTTGGGAGAGGGCTGAAAATCAGCTTGAGGCTGTGCCGAATGCTAGATTTTAAGGGTGAGGGTAATTGTTTGTGTTTTGGTGGGGAACACTTCGTTTTTCCCCACCCTACAGCTAATAAGTGAATAGAATGTTGCTTTTGAGCGTAGCGAACGATAAGAACTTATTCACCTATTAACTTATTTACTTATTCACTTCCTCTCTATTTCACCTTAACCTTTGGTACTACGGACATCCCCGGTACGATGTTGTATTCGGAAATATCTTCGGTAAAAACTATTTTAACCGGAATTCTTTGTACGATTTTTACGTAACTTCCGACAGCGTTTTCAGGAGGGAACAGGCTTGATTTTGCACCTGTTGCACGCTGTATGCTTTGAACTTCACCTTTAAATCTTTTGTTCGGGTATGTGTCGATTTTTATTGAAACAGGCTGGTGCGGTTTCATATTTGTAAGCTGAATTTCTTTGAAGTTTGCTACTATCCAAACTTGTTTCGGGACGATTTGCATAACAGGTTGACCGATTTGAAGGTAGTTGCCCATTTCGACACTTCTTGAGGAAACCATGCCTGATTGCGGGGCGTAAACTTTTGTGTATTGCAAATTTAGTTTTGCTTGTTCGACTTCCGCTTCAAGCTTTTTGATGTTAGCAGTCATTGCCTCGGTTTTTGCTTCGTTTGATGCAAGTGCGTGCTTTGCGGCTTGAGCTTTTTCCTCTGCGGCGTTGTTGTTTGCGGTTGCTACTTCAAATTTTGTCTTGCTGTTTTCGTAGTCTTGTTTTGAAACAATGCCGTCTTTGTACATTTTTTTGTATCTTGAGTAATCATTTTTTGCAAAGCCCATTTTTGATTGCTCCGAAGATACGTCTTGCGTTGTTTGGTTTACGTTTGCAACACCCTTTTCAACCTCTTTTTCTGTTACGTTTAATTCGGCTTTTGCTTCCGCAAGTTTTGCTTCTGCTTGGTGTAATTTCACCTGATAATCGGCAGGATCGATTTCCAAAATCAAATCGCCCGCTTTGACTTCGTCGTTATCGTCAACGAGAAGTTTTACGACAGGGCCGGAAACTCGAGGGGCTACAGTAATAAGCCTTCCTTCAACAAACGCATCGTCTGTTGATTGAAAATAAGTGGAATGAATTGCCGCTGCAATACCTAATATTACGAGAATTCCCGCTGTTATTGACGGAACGATTACACGTTTTTTCTCGTATTCGTGACGGTTCTTTTTCTTGCGTGTTTTACGTTCTTTTATTCTTTCTTTAGCTTTTGTTTCAATTTCTTCTTTATTTAATGGTTTGAAATCATCATCTTTCTTGGGGGTTGGGTCTTTTTTTTCTTCCATATCATCTTCCTCTTATATTTGTATATTCATATCTTTCATTAAATTTTCTTTAAATTTATTCATAACTTTTAGGGTAATTTTAAGTTCATCTTCGTCAACTCCGTCAACAATGTTTTCCCAAAGCTCTAAGGCTGTCGGCATAACCTTTTTCACAACATTTTTGCCTTCGTCGGTTACAAAAATCTTGTAGATTTTTCGTTTGTTAACGTCAGGCTTGCGGGTGACGAAGTTCATTTTTTCAAGAATATTGATAATTCTTGTGATATTTGGGCGATCTTTTAGGGTAATCATTCCGATTTGACGCTGATAAAGCCCGTCATGGTCAATCAGTGCAGAAAGTACCATGAGCTGTTCCGGAGTGATTTCAAAGTTTTTTGCCGAAAATCTTTGCACGGCAATAGCTCTGGTCATCTTCCCTATTCGCACCAACTTCATCCCTATTCGGCTTTTTAATAAATCTAGTTGTTTCATAATTTTTCTTGTGTTATTATGATAACACAAGAAAAATTTTTCGCAAACTCGTGTCGAAAAGTTTTTTTTGAAAAAATTAAGAAATACCCTGTTTTTATAAGGAAAAAGAAGTATGAAAATTTATAAAATTATATTTATCCTATTAATTTTGGCAGCCATGCCGATGAGTGTTCAGGCAAAATCTAAATCAAAACCGCTTGTTGCCGACAAGATTGAATATGTAAATCTTGATTGGTGGAAACAATTTGGTGATGAAAATCTTAATAAGAATTTGATGTTTGCCTACGAAAATAACCGTGATTTGAAGATTGCAACGGCGTCGACAAAACAGGCTCAGCAGGTTGTAAAAATGGCATTTGCCGATCAACTTCCGCAGTTGACCTTCAATCCGCAAATCAGCAGAGAATTTACGTCGTCAGAAATCCACTTTGGCGGAGTGGTAATCCCTGATTATAATCAGAACAGGTTTTTGCTCCCGCTTACAATGACTTATGAGGCTGATATTTGGGGTGAAAATTATTTGAGAACAAAAAGCATGAAAGAACGCTTAGAGATGATTAAACAGGATGAAAGAGCTTCTTATATTGCGATTACTACAGCTTTAGCGTCAAATTATTATAACCTTATTAAAGCAGATAAGTTAATAGAAAACCAAGAAAAGTTAGTCGATTTACAAACCAAACTCGTAAAATTATACGAAAAGAAGTATGAGGGCGGACTTTGTCCAATTCAACAGGTATTGAACAGCAGACAACTTTTGACGTTGTATAAAGAAGATTTGAATAATTTGAAAGAGAAACAGGACGTTTTGGAAAATCAATTAAAGGTTATACTCGGCGACAGAAATGTTACGCAAATCAACAGAACCTCTTACGACAAAATAAAAACCGTAAATCTCCCTGCCGATATTAAGACCGAGGCTATCCAAAACCGTCCTGATTTAATAAAATCAGAATATTATATAAAGAAAATGGGTATCGATGTAAAGGTTGCACGTCGTGAATTCTTGCCGAAATTTGTTGTTTTTGGACAAGTCGGGTTCAATGCGTACAGCTTGTCAAAGGTTTTCGGTTCACATTCGTTTTTGTCTAATATTGGCGTAATGCCGTCGTTGGATTTGTTTACGGGTGGCAAAAAGATGGCGATGTTGAGATACAAAAAGTTGGAATATGAAAAAGCCCTTGAAATGTACGAGAAAACGATTTTGACCTCAATCCAAGAGGTTAACGACGCGATGATGAGTGCCAAAACTGCTCGTGCAAACCTTCAATCAAGTAAAGAACGTTATAAGATTGAAAATGACAAATATGCACTTGTGGAAAAGCGTTTGGCAATCGGAACAAGTACGGATGTAGAGATTATGGAGGCAAAAGAAGCCCTGATAATGTCTGAAAAATCCGAAATTTCCAACAAAATTAACACTATTATCTCTGCAATAAACATCTACAAAGCCGTTGGGGGTGTGGATTACATGCCTTATGAAGAGCTGTTGTAACGTTGGCTGTAATTGTAAGCGAAAAGCTTTTTGAGGTGAATAAGTGAATAGGTAAATTCGCCCTAACGGGCTAGTGAATAAGTTCTTTACGTTCGCTTCGCTCAAAAACAGCTTTGGTGCGTAGCACCCGATAAGAACTTATTTACTTATTAACCTATTCACTTATTCACTTCACCTAAATAATGCCAATCCCCAGCTTACCCACATATCTATAAGATATATTGTATATATTACAATTTATTTACGATTAAAATAAAAAGATTGACAAAATTTAAAATGTATGCAATAATGACTATGTGAACTATTACAACGGAGGTATAAATGTTAAAGAGTTTTAGAGGTGGCTTCACATTAGCAGAAGTCTTGATCACATTAGGTATTATCGGTGTTGTTGCAGCTATGACAATGCCAACATTGTTGAATTCAACAAACGGTGCACAATACAGAACAGCTTACAAAAAAGCTTTGTCAGTATTGTCACAAGCAGTTGTTTTGAACGTTGCTCTTGATGATTATGATTTGTCACAAGCAACAACTTCATCTGATACAGATACAGCAAAAGCATCACTTTATTCATTGTTCAGAAACAGAATGAACGTAGTTAGCGACAGCGGTACTTCTAACGTTGATTCATGGACTGCAGGCAATGACAACTCAGCTAAGTTTGGTGATGGCTCAAACTACACAATGTTCTTCAATGATGGTATTTCATTCACATTTGCAAAATCAGCAGCTCAATGTACACAAACAAATCCTTGTAAGGGTGCAATCGATATCAACGGTGCTAAAAACCCTAACAAAGTTGTTGCTTGTGACTCTGCTTCTGGCGAATGTAAAGTTACTAACCCAACCGATATTTATCCGGTTATTATGTACGATCAATCTGTATTGCCTAACTCAAATGCTGCAAGAGCAGTTCTTTACGGTGGCAAATAATCGATTGATTAAATCGAAACTTTCAAAAAAGCTGAACGCAAGTTCAGCTTTTTTGTTATGTGTAGGAAATTTAAAAATAACGAATTAAAGAATGTTTTCAAACTTGTCGTTCAAAAAATATCTGCGTTTTTTCCCTTCCCCTTCATAATTAAGAAATCCAGACGCAACCCATTCTGAAACCAATAGCCGAGCGGTTCTTGGCGAAAATTTGAAGAAGGTCGCTATGTCTTTTGTCGTTACATATTTTTGTTTTTCAAATAAATTTAAAACTTGTCTTTGTTTGGTGTTAAGTTCTCTTAAAATTCTTGTTTCATCTTTTGAATCTTGATTCTCTTCTGCTTTTTTGTAAACGGATTTGAAAGCAATAGTCATTCCGTTTACAAAATATTCAATCCATTTTGTAATATCAGCCTCAGCTCTTCCGAGGTAGTAGTTGTGAGAAGTTCCTATTGTTATTGCATTATAGTAACCTTGCAAATCTTTTGCATAATATTCTTCCAGTGAGTAGATGCCTTTCAGGTCATATCCGCTTTTATGTAAAGCCAAAGTCGTTAAAAGTCTAGCTGTTCTGCCATTACCGTCAAAATACGGGTGAATAGTTACGAACTGATAGTGAATAATTCCCGCTTTAATCGGAATAGGAATTTCTTCCGTTAAATTTATCCATTCAACAAGTTCTTTCATCAAGGTCGGTACATCATCGGCTTCGGGTGGCATATATACGATATTGCCTGAAAGGGAATCTGTAATTACATTTTGTCCCAGTCTGTACTCGGTTGGATTTACTTTAATGCTTCCGCCACCTTCAACGAGTGCATGAATTTGTTTTATCTGTTTTTCTGTTATTGGAGCTTTTTCTTTAGACAATTCCTCAATGTAATCCAAAGCTACATAATAGCCTCGGATTTCTTTTTCATCACGAATTCTGCCTGTGTTTGATATTACCTTGTTTGGTCTTTTTAAAATATTAAAGACATCTTCCTGAGAAAGTCTGTTTCCTTCGATTTGTGTGGAATAGTGAATAGTTGTAATTTTAGCCGTTTCTCTCAGCGAATTGAGTAGTTTAGGATTAATTGGCAATCCTTTAATACCTTCCTTTATTCGTTCAATTTCGACAAGGTTATTTGCCATAGTATTCGTTATAGTATAATTAGGTTCAAATTTTGCCACAATCTTGCCACCTTTTTGCCACAATCTTGCCACTATTTTGCCACATTCTTGCCATATTGTCAATGGCTTTTGCAAAACAAAACGGGCGACAACGAAGTTGCCGCCCGTTTAAACAAATATCAATACCAATCAAGAACTATGCTTTTTTGATATCTTTTACGCTCAATGCAATTCTGTGTTCTTGCGGTGTGAATTTTTTAATCAAAACTTCTACACTGTCGCCTACTTTGAATTCGTTGAACGGATTAATGTTTTCGTCAGACATTTCGGATACAGGAAGTAATGCTTCTACTCCAGGGAAAATGTTGATGAATGCACCAAAACCTGTAACTTTGTTTACTGTTCCGGTGATTATTTGACCTTCTTCAAAATGACCTTCGATTTGTTGCCATGGGTCTTCGCCCATTCTTTTCAACGACAAAGAAATTCTCTTCAATTCGTTATCAATTTTGATGATTTTAACTTCAACAGTTTCGCCCAAAGAAATTACGTCTGAAGGGTGTTTAATTCTCTGCCAAGAAATTTCAGAAATTGGAAGAAGTCCGTCTATTCCGTTGATGTCGATGAATGCACCAAAATCAGCAATTCTTACAACTTCGCCCTTAACAACTTGACCTTCTTCAAGAGTTGACAAGATGTTGTCAACAACTTGATCTCTTTGTTCTGCAACTGCAAGTCTTTGTGACAAGATGAGTTTGTTTTTCTTAGGGTCTGCTTCAAGAACTTTTACTTCGATTTTTGTATCAATTAAACCGTCAAACGGTGTTCCGGTTCTTAATTGTGATGAAGGAATGAAGCCTTTGAGGTCTGCAACGTCAACAAGAACTCCGCCTTTAACAACTGATACAACTTTTGCAAGGATTGTGTCGCCTTGGATTTTTGCATCGTTAAGTTGAGCCCAAGCTTGAGCGAAAGCAAGTCTTTTGAGTGACAAAAGCATTCCATCTTCGTCGTTTTCTTCTTTCAAAACGTAGAATTCTTTTTCGTCGCCAACTTCAAGTGTTTCTTCTGACGGTAATTCTTTGTTAGGAAGGTATGCTTCTGTTTTAGCACCTTTTACGCTAACCAAAAATCCGTCGTTATCTTTTCTCATAACTGTACCTTCTACGATATCAGCTACTGAATATGATTTTGAAAAAGATTCGTTAAGCAATCTTTCAAATTCATCCATGTTTGTTTTTTCTAATGTTGCTGTCATTTTTTTATTTTTCCTTTCGTTTGATTTTTTTATTGATAATTTTCAAGTTTTTTGATAACTTTTTCGATAATGTTTTGCGGGGTTGACGCACCTGCCGTAATCCCGATTTTTTGAGCTTTTTCGATTAATTCTTTGTAGTTGTCGAGCTCGGTATCATTTTCGATGTGAATTGTTTTTGTGATATCTTTCAAAATTTCTGCTAAGTGTGTTGTGTTTGCACTTTTTTTAGAACCCACAACAATTACCAAGTCGCTCTCTTTTGCAAGTTCTTTTGCTTCGCTTTGACGCATTGAGGTGCTTTGGCAAATAGTGTTTGCAATGTGAATTTCTTTGGCGATAGAGGTCAAATACTCGACGATTTTGTTCAGGGTCGTAATTCTTTGAGTTGTTTGAACCACGACTCCGACTTTTTTGTGCGATTTGATTTCTTTTTCAACGTTTTTCAGTTGTTCAATTTCTGTCGCTACAACAACCTTGTCGCTCCAAAGTTTTGCGTTTGCCTTGATTGCTATAACTTCGGGGTGCTCTGATTTACCGACAATTACGACGTAGTAACCATTTTTGGCAAGTTCTATTGCTGTATGTTGAACTTTTTTAACGTCGGGGCAGGTCAAGTCAACTGTCGTAAATCCTGCATTTTTAATCTTTTCAATAACTTCGGGACTTTCACCATGACTTCTTACCACGCAAATTCCTTCGCCATGTTCCGGAATTTCGGTGATAGTGTTTATCCCCAACGCTTCAAGCTCATTAATTACATCCGTATTGTGGATTAACTCTCCCAAAACGGAAACTTTTTTGTCAGGGTTTTCGGCTTTTAATTTTTTTACTGTTTCTACGGCTCTCTTTACCCCGTAGCAAAATCCTGCAAATTTAGCAAGTTTAATTTCTTTAGGCAATTTTAAATTGTGTTCTTTCTATAGACTCGCGGCGAACCGCTGTACTCTCATTAAAATATAAAAACCCGAGAAAATCAAGTCTTTAGTATACAAGGTCGTTAAGTTTGACCCCGAGGGCGTTTGCGATTTTTAGCATGGTTTCGATACTCGGGTTAACTTTTTCAGTTTCGATGTTGCAGATAAATTGTTGGCTTATTCCTGTCATTTCCGAGAGTTTTTCTTGCGAAAGTTTACTTTTTGCTCTCAGTTGTCGAAGATTTGCTGCCATGTTCTTTTTTAAGTCTTTTATTTCCATAAAAATATTATAGTGCATTTGCATTTTATTTTTAATCATGTATAATTTAAATATTATCAACGATACATTATAAAAATTAAATAGGAGTTGTAAATTATGCAAAATAAAAGTTTGCGAACTGAGGTTTATGAGATTGAAGCGATTTTGGCAAAACAACAGTTTTTGTCAGAAATTATCAGGGATTTTGGGGAATATAATTCCGAAAATTCTGAAATTGCCGACAAGATGACCTATCTGGTGAAAATTCTTTTGAAAAGTCAAAAACATTTGCTGAATAGGTTTGAAAATTTTATCACCAGATTTCAAAGACAGTTTAAATAATGGCATTAAAAAAGACAGCACCTGCAAGTGCTGTCTTTTGGGTTTAAAATCTGTGCTTTTTAGTTGTTATCTCTTAATTTTGCAACGAGTTTTAATACCTCAATGTACAACCAAACGATTGTGACCGTCAAGCCGAAAGCTCCGAACCATTCGTATTCTTTTGGCAAGAAGTTTTCGCTTCCTCTTTCGATAAAATCAAAATCTGAAATCAGGTTGAAAGATGCAATCGCAACAACGATTATGCTGAACCCTATGCCGATTGGACTTGAGGTGAATATTTGCGGAATGCTTCTGCCGAAGAAGGATGCAATAATTTGGATTAAATAAATTAATGCAACCGAGGCTGTAGCCGTAAAGATTACAGCTCTGAATTTTTCGGTGTTTTGGATTACTCGAAATCTGTACAAAACAAGCATTACGGCAGCACATGCAAATGTTCCGCCAACAGCCTGCATTACAATTCCTGAGTATTGATTTTCAAATAATGCGGAAATTCCGCCGACAAAAAGCCCCTCGCAAACTGCGTAAAGCGGTGCAAGTACCGGAATTCCCTTTCTTGCAAAGCAAATAATCATAGCAAGTATGAAGCCGATGATAGCTCCGATTGTACCGAGCATCATTGCTTTATCCATAAAACCTTGAAATACTAAACTCCACGTGTAAATTGCCGGAACTATTACGAGTGCAAGCAGGATGAGTGACTTGTTGATTGCACCGTTGATTGTCATCGGTTCTCCGTCAAGAACTCGTTCCTGATTTACAAAATTTTCGTTTAATACGGGATTTGACATAATTACCCTCCTTCTTTATTCATGATATAATGCAATTATTATATCACAAATCGGTTACTTTTGCTACTCGGATAACAGGGCGTATGATTTTAGAAAATTTTATAAAGTTTATTAAATATTTTGGTGACGGAAAACGCTTGCAACTTGTTGGTTTTGTCGGTTTGGCAAGTATTGCGGGGTGTTTGGAATTTGTCGGGATTGCATTGATTTACCCGTTTATCCTGATGATAATTCGCCCCGAAACCGTGACGAATACCTCGCTCTATTTGAAATTTTCATCGCTAACGGGAATAACAGAGCCTATTATAAATGCTCTGCTTATCGGTTTTATGGCTCTTGTTCTGTTCGTTTTGAAGAATGTTTATATGGTTTTGTTTATTCGCTTGCAGAGTAAATTTTTGTACAGTTGGCAACGCAGAATAGCAGGAAAATTTATGGAATATTTTCTTTTTGCCTCGTACAAGGATTTGTTGAAGGTTTCAAATTCCGACAAATATTATATCCTAAATTCGCTTTGCGGAAGTGCCCTTAATAGTTTTGTCATGCGAATTTTGATGTTGATGACGAATTCTTTTATTGTCACAATGGTGATTTTGTTAATTTTGGTAAAATTTCCGATTGCCGGTGTTACAACGATAACCTTTTCGCTCGTGACCATGCTTTTGCAAAATAAATTTCTCAAGAATAAAACGCGTGGAATAAATGAAAAAATTCAACGTGAAACACAAAAACTTAACTCAATAAATTGTTCAAATGTTGAAAACGTCAAGGAAATCAAAATAATTAGTGCGGAAACCAAATTTTTTGACAATTATAATGAGGAGCAAAAACTGGTTTGCGGTTTGCAATCGGATGCAGATTTTTATGCAGGAATTCCTCCGTACGTGGTTGAAATTTTGATTGTGACTTCCTTGTTGATTTTGGGAACGTTTATTGCTTTTTCAAACTTGGAAAATCAATCGGCAATGGTTGCGTCGTTTGCCCTTGTTGTGGCGTCGATTTTCAGAATTGCACCGGCACTTAATCGTATTCAGACAGCTATTATCAATATCGGGATTGGCAGAAGTTACATAAAAAAACTTCTTGATTATTACGAAAAATTTGATATGGCAAATTTTGTGCCAAATAGAACGGTTTCAGAAATCCCGATGAGATTTAATAATAAAATAGAATTGAAAAATATAGACTTTTCTTATATAGAGAAAAAGCCGATATTAAAAGATGTATCTATTGAGATTAATAAAGGCGATTTTATCGGAATAATCGGACTTTCGGGTTCAGGAAAGACGACATTGGCGGATATATTAATGGGATTGTTACCTCAAAACGGTGGCGAAATTCTTGTGGATGGCGTGAAGTTGACCGAAAATAATTATTCAGCATTTAGAAACCTTATCGGCTATGTTCCGCAAGATGTAAAAATATTGGAAGCATCATTTAGAGAAAACATAGCCTGGGGAATTCCTATAGAAAAAATAGATGATGAAAAAGTTTGGCAAGCTATAAATGCGGCATGTTTAGCGGAATTTGTAGATCAATTTGCGGAGGGGATTTATGCAACCCCGTTTGTAGGAGCAAATGGAGCATCACAAGGGCAAAAACAGCGTATAGCTTTGGCAAGAGCTTTATATCGAAATCCTGAAATCTTGATCTTGGACGAGGCAACATCGTCGTTAGATGTAAAAGTAGAGCATGAAATAACGAGCATGCTAACTGATTTAAAGCAAGAAAAAACAATAATCGCAATCGCACATCGACTTTCGACCTTAAAAGAGTGTAATAAGCTTGTATATATAAAGGATGGACGAGTAGTTGATATAGGAACATTTGTAGAATTATCCGCGAAATATGAGGATTTTAGTACATTATTAAAATTATCTTCAATAAATTAAAAAAAAGACTTTACAATTAAAATTTTTTATATTAAAATAAGGTTACGAGCTCGAAAGCGAGCGAGAACAATAATCAAAGAAATAATCCTCAGTAGCTCAATGGCGGAGCAACCGGCTGTTAACCGGTAGGCTGTTGGTTCGAGTCCAACCTGGGGAGTTTTTTCGTATATAAATACAGGTTATAAAAAATTTAAACATGTTGAAATAAAGAGTGGAAGTTAGCTTTCACTCTTTATAATATTACACCTTTAAACTGTTGAACTTTGTCTCAAACACAACAAATGTAAATGGGTTTTAATGGGACATTTGAAAATTTATTTTTTGCCATCTTTCGGCTTTGTGTTTGAATTACACCCTCTTCCGAGTGGTTGACTGAAACTACTCAGAAAGTCACTTTATTGTCCACAAATTGGCGTCAACTTTCCACTATAAATCCGCCTAAATCGCTAAAACCTAAATATATCGCCACATTCCCCCGATGACATTTTTCGGACAAAAAGTCCATTTTGAAACTGCACCCTCCGAACTCGGAAGCAAGTCGGAAGATTAAGAATACCAATTATGCATAAATTTTATGTTTAATATAAAATATTTTCATAAAGGGGAATTGCATGCTAGATAATATAAAAAAGTTAGTAAAGGATAACCAATACAAAGAAGCAAATAAACAATTAGTTGACTTAATTAAAGAAACTGATAAAAACACAGAATTGTACAGCCAAGCAACATACCTTAGAGGTCGTTTAAATACTGACTTTCATTATAAAGACAAGAGTGATTTTATTGCAAAACAATCATTTTTAGATTGCATTCAAAGTCAATATCCTTTGCCACAAGCATATTGCGAATATGCTAATCTAGAAGAAGACAATAATACTGCTATAAATTATATTAAACTAGGAATAGAAAAATTCCCTAATGACCCTTTACTTTACAGGTCATTATTACAAAAAACAAAGACTTTTAAAGAAAAACAAAATATAATAAAACAAATTAATGAATTAGATATAGTTGATTTTTACTTATACACAAATATTATTAATACTTATATCAATAATAATTCACTTGAGGATTGTTACTCATACTGTAAAAAGATATTAGCGGTATACAAATTAGAAGATGATGAAAAACTTTTATATAACTTAGTTTTAGCATTATCTTTAATAGAAATAGCAGATGAAGCATCCTTAAAAGAAGCTGAAAAAATATTATTAAAACTCATTAAAGATGATGTTAGTAATGAACTACATTATGTTACATATATGGGGTTAATTAAAATATATTTGATTTTAAATAATACACAAAAAATTATTGAATATTTCGACAAAATACCTTTTCAAGGATTACAAGATTATGATAACTACCCTATGCTAATTTATCTTGATTTTGAACAACTCTTTACCGAAATACTTAATAAATTAGACAAATTATTTACTAAAGACAGGCAAAGAAAGCAAAAAACAAAAATTTTATTAGCTATGTATTTCTGTAAAAGAGAGTATTATTTTGATGGAGTTGACAGAATTCAAAAGAAGCATATTGCGATATTAGTTAAAGCATTTAAAGATTACCCTAAAGAACTAAAAATTGGAAAATATTTATTTTCTGCTCAGGTAAAATTAAAATTAAATTATGATGCTTACTTAACAGCTATTGAAATGTACAAGTCCGAATCCACATTCTTAAATCATATTTCTTTTGAAAGCATATTGGATAAAATTGAAGGTTATGACTTATGTAATATTATTACAGATTTATTGAATTCAATGCAAACATTTTATATCTCAGAAATATTTGTTAACAGAATACTTGATCCTATTATAAGACATATTTACGAATCAGATGATGATAATAAATATAGAAATATCTGTAGAATCGCTAAAAATATTGATTCAGAAGCAATTAGCTATTCAAATTGTAAATTCGAAATGGCATATTCATATGAAGAATTAGAAGACCATAAAAAAGCAGAAAAACTATATAAAATGGAACTCAAAAAAACTCCAAATTCATCTGCTGTGCTAAATAATTTAGGTGTTATATATAAAAATAATCACGAATACGAAAAAGCCATACAATATTTTGAAAAAGGAATAAAAGCAGATCCGAACAATGAAAAATGTCCAATGAATCTTAAGGAATCCAAAGAAAAATTTATCAAACAAAAAAATAAAATATATGAGAATTTATCAAAAAATGTAAATATAGAATTTTTTGAAAACATTGGATATAATGATGATTTGAAATGCTTATTAAACAATATAAATGATTCAGAATTAAAAGACTTATTGGTTTCTGATTTAGAAGAATGTGCAATATGTATTGCGACAAAACAAAACAAATCCGCGACTATATTGTGTGGAAGTATTGTTGAAGCAGTTTTGATGGACACCCTTCTTAATAGAAATATTAAAAAATATACTATTAAGAATAAAAGTAAAAATATAAAAGATATGTCATTGAATGAACTTTTAGAAGTTGCAAACAGCGAAAAAATAATATCTAAAATAACATACAATTTAAGTCACGTTATTAAAGATTATAGAAATATTATCCATCCCTCAAATTCAATAAGAAACAGTTTTAAGATCTCTGATGAACGTGTAATGGTTATATGGAACATCTTAAAAGAAATTTTAGAGAGTTTATTGAATTAATTTGATAAATAATTGTATATTAGATTTTCCATACCTTTAAATATGCTCTGCCACATGCTGTGCCAGGTTTTGTTTCATTTGGGAGTGGTTTATTGATCGGCGGAGGCGGGAGTAAAGAACTTTTATCCGCAAAGATTATTCTTTTGTGTGCGGAAGTTTCTTCCGTTTTGTCTTTAGCGGTTTGTCAGTAACAAAAAGTTTGCCATCATACAGATAAAAATAAGCAGGTATGTCATAAAAACTTCGCATCTTGGTAATTTTCGACTTTTGTTCAAAGTGTGTTTTAAGGGCGTTCAATTGCCGTTCATAAATCATCTGCCGAAAATGTTTATAAAAATTCTGCATCGTCGCATCTCCGATATCCAAAAGAAAACTCGCCTGTTTCGACTTCACCCCGGCACAAAAACACTTCGTTATCATCTCAATTTTTTCCTGCGGATGGAATTTGAAACAAAAGGGCAGGGGTAAATTTCGCTCGGCTTTATATGAATATATTTCGCCAACCAAATTCAACTGTCCGTCATTAACAAGTTCCTGTAAAACACCTTCTATCCCTTCGCCCATAATAGATTCAATATCTTCTAGTTTAAATGTTTCAAGCCTTTTTGCGAGTTTTAAAATCTTATCTTTCATTCAATATTCCCTCCAAAATCGGCAGCGTAATCGTTTTCAAATTGTTCATCTCGGCAACGTTTTCGACTTTATTTAAAAATTTCACAATCTGCCTGAACTGATTAAATTTCACACAAACAAGTTCAAGTGCATCAGGCTCAAACTTGACTTCAGAAATCTCTGTCACGATTTTTGCCACATCATCTTTATTAAAAGTTTCAAACTTTAATACCCCCAAAAGCCTGTCATAAATATGTTTATGCCGTTTGAGTTTTGCTTCCGCAAAACTCATCCCGACAAGAACAACAGGAATTCCGATTTTGTCGTGCAAGTCTCGCACAATCTCAATCGCAGACGAGTTATTCAAAAGAAAATCCACCTCATCCACCACCAAAACCTTTGGCCGCTCGTGCAGTTTATCCTCAATCTGCTTGAATAAAAGCGATGTAAGGCACGTCGGCACGTCATCAAGCTCCTCGACAATCTCGGTCAAAAGCCAACGCGCAGACATTTTGTGGTTGCACCGCACATAAATCGCATCATTATTCGTAGCCCACCACATAATCGTTTGCGACTTCCCGAGCCCAAAATCGCCATACACAAGTGCCATCTTTGGCAGATTCGCGGGTGCATTTTTGAGCGTATCCATCAAATCCACAAATCGTTTTACATTCTGCGTTACAACAAATTTACGTTTCATATAGACCTCGATATTCCTCACGTTGCTTGTATTCTGCAAGCCACGCCCTGTCATCTTCACAAGTGCAGCCGTTTTTCATAAGCCATTCAAACTTTTCGTACTTATTCATAAACACAGGCGCGTTCATCTGCACTTCTCTCGGTGTTGGCTTTTTAGTTTTTACCGGTTTAACCTCAATCATCTCTTGAACATCTTCTTCAATATCCTGTTCAATAAATTTCAAATCCACATTCGGCAAGAACTTCTGTAATTCTTTAATCGTCTTATTTTTAAGCCGTTTTTGTTTTTGAATTTTTTGTTTCAAATCCTCAACATCTTTGATATCACCGAGATGATAAGCCATTGGATGAGCTTTGGTTACGCGTTTTGCGGTACACAAAAACTGATTTTTGACTGTGTAAACTTTAATCTCGGATAAATCAAAAAGCGAATATCGAATCATAACCTGAGTTTTGAGCCCATATAATTTATCAGAATAATAAAACGTGCCAAGGAACCGAATCCCGTTTTGATAAATCGTCTTGATGTCAGCCGTCATCATTAAATCGTCAAGCCGAGCGGTGTCAATTTTGATTTTTGCCCTGTTTTCAAAAACTTCGGCAATCGTGTGGTTTTTATCATTCGGACAAAGTTGCGAATTCTTAAACTCAAGCCACTTATCGACAAGCATTTTAACCTCATTAATCGTCGGGTAATAATTTGGCTTAAAATATTGCTTGTGGAATTTTTCATTTCGCTTGAAATATGCAGGTTTATTTTCAATATTTGAACCCGAATAAGTTGACAAAAGCTTTTCAAAACTCTCCTGAAACTCTTTGAAAAATCGCTCAATGACTTTGGCTCTCGCGTTATACGGTCTAGCAAAAACCGTCTTAATTCCAAGCCGAGCATAGATACCCTCAAACCCCGTCTCCTTAAAATCCGTATTCACGAAATATTTCGCCTTAAAGGCTTTCCCGTTATCCTGATAAACGATTTTCGGGATATTTTGCAAGTTGATTATTGCGTTACGTAGAGCCGATGCGATGCTTTGAGTGTTTTCTTCAAGCATAATTTCATACCCGACAAGTGCAGTCGATTTCCAATCCAAAAAGCCGATTAAAGCCGCACGCGTGGGTTTACCTGTGAACGGATTTTGCACCAAAAACGAGAGTTTATGTCCATCTGCCACAAGCACATCTCCGACCTCAAGTTTTGAAATGTCACGCAAAATATAAGGTTCAACATTATCTTTCAAAACCTTTTCGCCATCTCGGGCAAGCGTCCAAATGTCATAATGGTTATCCCGAAACCAATTCGCATAACGGCGAAATGTCACATCCTGAACATTTATCGCCCCCTCTTTTGACAAAATATGCTTGGCTATTGAAATAGCTTTTCCAACACAAAACTTGTTCGGGTGCAGCAAAATTTTCAAAAACACCTGTTTTTCATAATCGGTCAAAGACGTTCGAAAATCTGTCGCATACTCATATTTTGGCAGCAATAAATGATAATCCGTAGTATTTCCGAGCTTGCGTTTCCAACGCTCAACCGAGCCGATTGAGGTTTTGCCAAGCACCTTAAAAATATGCGGATACAACATGCCGGTATTGTAGCTTTCAATAAACTCAACCCCGGCACGGGTTTTACCCTCAGGGTGATGCTTTCTGTGTTTTTGCCATTCGCGAAGCAAATCCAAACGCGCCAAAGCGATTTCATTAACCTTAGTCGGAAGATTTTTGACAGGCAAAATCGGTATCAAAGCGATCGAATCAGACGTTATTTGTGTTTTCTCTTCAAAATACTTTTCCTGTAAATCCATCTCAATACTTGATAACAGGATTTCAAAACTTTTTCCGCCTCTGACAATAATTTCACGGGTGACATATTTATCACGCGACATACGAATTGCCCGAGTGCTAACGCCTTTAAGGTCTGCAAATTCTTGAATTGATATGTATTTATCTTTATTCATTGTACTTATATCAATCACTCTTCCGACCTCAAATTGGAACTGTTTCCGACTAATATTTACCCCTTTTGTATCATTTGGACACAAATCGAGCGAGCAGAGGGTGAAAGCCGTAGGCGGTACCCGTTTAATGCGAGCGAGTATAAATTGGGACTTGATGTTTCTAGGAAACAGAGTTCTTGTGAGAAAGCCGTAAACGAGAAAAACTTGTTTTTACTCACTTACGGCGCCGAACAAAAGCCTGCGGGCAGGCTTAGATGTGTTTCCCCAGAGTATTTCGGAGGTTTTATGAAGAAAAAAGAGCTACAAAGCATTGATTATATTAAGGAACGTGCTGATGAAAATTTGGCAAGAACAAAAAGCGTGTTTTTATATAGGCGGGAACTTGCGATTCGGTTTGCTTTGCGGCAAAAAGAATTTACGCAAAAGAAGCTTGCAAAAAGACTCAAAATGACAGAAAGCTATGTTTCTAAACTCATTACGGGCGAAAGATATAGCAAAGATTTTGAGTTTTTTGTGAGATACAACTTAGGGGTAGACCATTTTGGGATATAGGAGGAAGTATGAATATTGTCCAACCGATAAGGAATAGAGAGGATATTGAGAAAATGAAAGCGGTCTTGAAACGCAAAAAGCGCGATCTTGTGCTTTTTATTTTCGGAATAAATTGTGGACTCAGAATTTCTGACATTTTGAAACTTGATGTAGGGGATGTTAAGGGCAGGGATTTTGTTGAAATTAAAGAGAAAAAGACGAAGAAAAACAAGCGTTTTCCGTTAAATCCGGAGCTAAAGGTTGAGCTTGAAGATTTTGTAAAAGACCGTCCGGAAGATGAGCCGCTATTTATTACCCAACAAGGTAACAGACTTGACCGTAATCAAGCTTACAGGATTTTGAATAAGGCTGCAAAGACATTGAATCTTCAGGACAAAATCGGAACACATTCTCTGCGCAAAACCTTCGGCTATCATCACTATAAACAATTTGATAATATAGAATTCCTGCAGAAGATTTTCAACCATTCCTACTCTGCCATCACCCTCCGCTACATCGGCATCGAGCAGGATATCATTGATGAAAGTTATATGAATTTTTATTTGTAAATAATTTAAATTAAGTGCCAGATTGAGATTTTTGAATAGAAATAATTGATTCATAATTATTAATTATTTCATTATTCCCTTGCCATTTAATTCTAAAATTATTTTTATTGTCATCTGTAGTAATATATTTTTTTATAATATTTTTATTCTTAATTAACCAATCTGCATTATTAATTTTACGAATAAAATTTGTAAAAATAGTTTCAACATCATTTTTATGAGAAGTTTTTTTGAGCCAAGTAATGACAGAATCATTAAAATTTTCAATTAATAAATCGTAATTGTCTAAAACTAACCCATTATCAAGAAAATCGTTTACAAATTTCAATTTTTTGTCAATATGATTTAAATAAGGAAGTTCATTTTTGTAATTATTTACAAAATTATTTTGATTCGACTTAAATAAAATCATTAAGTCATTTTTTAATATTTCTACAAAATCAACGCCTTCATAGCCCAAAATTATAGCGTTTTTTATATTTAAATCGCAATTTTTTAAATATGTTAACCAACTTTCTTTTGATATCGTATCAAAATATGTAAAAGCATTTTCTTTTATTTCACTTTGATCTATTTCTTGTGCTAACACATACAATAACATTTTGTTTTCGTCAGAAAAGTTCAAAGCATTTATTGTTTTTGAAAAATTATTCTCTAATTTTATTTTATTTAATAAATCCTTTAATCTTGGAAAGTTTTTTATATTTGTATCAAAATGAGCAAAATATTCTAATGAATTAACTTTAAAATCGTTCATATTGTCTACTGCGTAGTTGATCAGGTTAGATTTGTTAGGTAAATAATCTGGCAAATTTAATAAAGTTAGAATATTATTATTTGAAAAAGACAGATATGTTTTAACAAATTCTGAAATATAACTTTCTTCGGTTGATACGAGTTTATTCCATACATTAAGAGGCCATCCTCCTTGCTGTCTAAAATTGCTAATATTTAAATTTGGTGCAAAAGCAATACATGTAGCTAACCCTACAGCACATTCTGATATATTAGTTGCAACATTTATACCTTGGAAAAAATTATTAGTTTGCATGAATTGTATCATTGGCTCGAATTTCTTTTTTTGCATTGCCTTTCCCAATAAAACAAGCATTTGAGGATTATTTATATTTTTTTGTAATTGAGGAAATACAACATTTTCCATTTTTTCATTCCAACTATCAATATGTTTTTGTATAGGAGGACACTCTATAATAAAATTCAAATGCTTGTATAAACTTCCAATATTAATATCTTTCAATACTTCATCTAAATTTTCTGGTTCAAAAATATGGCTATCGAATAATTCGCAATCTTCTTTACTGATTAGAGGAATGGCTTTTTTGTATATCGCAGTAGGAATTTTAGCACTAGTTAAATCATAAAATTCTTGTTTTGTAATATTATATTTTCTAGTTATTGCGGTTATAGATTTTATCCAATTTTCAGGATTAATTGAAGCATCTTTATTGTTCTGATTGATAACCAATTTAAGTATTTCTTTAATTTTATCACGGTATTTTTCTATTTTTGTGTGACATAATACTTTACTGTCATTCTTTCTTATCTTATCAATTGTCTTCAAGCTTCCAATTTTATTGATAACTTTATCAAATAAATAATCATTTTTACTTGGATTTATTACATCTAATTCTATCAAATTGGATAATGTGTTCAATAAAATAGAATAAGGTTCATTCGATCTTTTTGCCAATCCATCAAATAATATATCCCAAATCCAAGAACTTCTTGCATCTTCATCACTTATTATATATGTGTCAGATGAAATTGATTTACATAAATCTTCTTCTTTAACATAAGCAATCGCCTCTTCGGGAGAAACAGTATAATATAGAGCTGCAATATCACCTTGTTTATTTTTTGCTATATCGTTTAGTATACTGTTTGTTTCAGGAAATAAATTTGATAGTTTATGTTTTTGTAACTGATTACTAATATTCTTGTAATGCAATGCATACGCAAATTTAGTAACTATTGAAATATTTTTAAAAATTTTGATTTTTTGTAATGAAACTACATCGTTTATTAATTTAATAATTTTTCTAGGAGTTAAATTTCCGCTATAGTTAGATGTATTTTGATTATCTATTTTATCATTACGGGTATCAAATATACTAATGATCTCATCTTCTTCTATATCTGTTAATTGATTATTAAATGCTTCATTTAATTTTCTTTTCCAAAAATCTTTTGCTTTCGTCATTATAAAAGGTGACACTCTAAATGTGATATCAAAGGTTTTTTGAATAAATGAAGCTGTTTTACTATCTTCATTTTCTTTTTGTGTATTTTCCCAATATATTTCTGAAACCTGTTTTTCATCAATTGGAATAATTAAATTTACAGTTTTTTCTTTTAGAATCATACCTTTTAGGCAAGACCAAATATTATGTGCCTCTTCTTTTTCAATTCTATCTATGTTATCGATGACAATTATTACTTTTTTATTTTTTTGCTTTTCTTTTATAATACTTAAGATCTTACTATATACATCTTTAAAATCATTATAATTCGGTTCAGGAGTTTTATTTATTGTTATAATACTTTCTGTATGAGGTTTAGTTCCTGCTAATAAATAAAATTCATCCGTTTTACCAAAAATTTTGCGAATAAATCCTTTCATATTGAAAATTAGCCATACAATTAAAGGCACACAAAAAATAAATAAGACCGTAACTTCTTTAAAACAAAATCCTGCAATTGCTGAAATAATAGTTAAATAAAATATATTTAGTACGACTTCACCTTTTGAAATTGTTTTTATTACGTTTATATAGTTCTTTTTAAATTCTGTAATTAGTAAATAATTTAATGTTAATGCAACTATTCCAAATAAAAATAATCCTACAGAAATGAAAATATTAATATGATAAAACTCCTTGTTTGGAATTGTAAACAATGTATTTAGTTCCTTATTTTCAAGCATCTTAAAAGCCAATGGATAGAATAAAAAAGATGTTGCAATTAAAGCATTTGGCAGATTTATGATTGAGTAGTTAATAGCCTTCTTTTCGTCTTTTATTTGCTGTAAAATGTCTATTTGATTATTAATGCATTTTATTTCATCTTTATTACATTCTATGGATTGAGCATAGCTTGCTAGATATTTAAGAAAACCAAGTTTGAAGGGATATCCTTCATTTTTCCATGCGTCATATTCTATAACTTCGCAGAAGGAAGATTCTTTAATACTTTCAATTATAGACGATTTGCCACTCCCCCAAGAGCCTAAAAGTCCAATAATTTTACCTTTATTGTTTTTTAATTCTTCGGTAATAGTATCAACAATCGGTGATTCCTTTAGTTTTATTGGTTCGTCTTTTAAATATATTAAAGAATTATCTCCCTTTTCCTTGGTCATGACATATACTCCTTGTTGCTGCTTTTTAATATACATACTTCAAAATTACCTATATCCCCCTATTTTAATTATTTATTTAAAATTGCAAAATCCTCAAAAAATTAACATTTATTTAATGATTTTATTAATAATTTGACAAGAAATTGTTGTCCTTATGCTGCTGTTGGTATCCAACCATAGCCTTGGACAGCCATATCAATAAAATGATTTAACAGTAAATCCGTTTTTGCATCAAATACTTCTTTATCATAACTTTCCGGCAAATCTTCATTTAAGGTTTCGCGAATTGTACTTCTTATTTTGGCTTTTGGCTGAGCATCTTTATACCAATCTGCCACAAATAAGTTACTTTTATTTTCATTTAATTTTTTATAAAGATTTTTAGAAGATAAAATTACTTTTTGTTCTTCTTCTTTAGTCAGTTTTTTACCTTTTATAAGTAAATCAAATATTTCAAGCTCTTCTTCTGTTAAACCAAATTGGCTTGGTCTTTCATTTTCTTGTTTAAGTTCTTCTATTAATTCAAGCAGTTGTTCATAATAATCTTCGTTTTCAGAACCGCCGGCATTATATCTATCAATAATATTTTTGTATCGTTCAGAGAATTTTATTCTTGTGACATTTTTATTTATCATTCGTTGCAAAGCTTCATCAAGAAAAGCTTTGAGGTTGTCAATTTCAATAGCCTTATATTCTGCTTGTTTTATTTCTTCTCTCAGTTTATCAACATCAATTTTGGACAAATTTATAACTTTATATTCGTGAATAGCGTATTTATCACCTTTTTCTTCCGCTTGTTCAGACGTTACGCTATTGTCTAAAAGCTGTCCCATTCTTAATTTTGCACGTTGAATTTTTTCATCATCAACTGTATTTTGAAGAAGTCCATTCATATATATAATTGGCGAGAATTTTTCGTTTTTCCAATGCATTTCAAAGATTTCAGGTTTTGATGCTTCGTATAAATTGATCAATGTGTTAGATAAAACCTTAAACTTTTCTTTTGTTTCATCTTTTTCAACTATTTTATTATATGCTGCTCGTAATTTATCCAGGTGATCAAATGTACCGGATTCTTCAATTATTTTATCTAAATCAATATCAATCTTTTTCAAAAATTCATCTGTTTCATCAATGGTTTGCCCTATTAAATCAACCAGCTTATCAATTTCTTTTGCCGGAAATTCAGTACCATCGCTGCCTGTTGCATATTCACTCAATGCTTTTTTCATGTACTTAAAGACATTTACATAATCTACAATAATGCCGCAAGGTTTATTCGGATATACTCTGTTTGCTCTTGCTATTGCCTGCATCAAAGTATGACCTTTCATCGGTTTATCAAGATACAATGTAGATAAATCTTTTACATCGAAGCCTGTAAGCCACATTGCACAGACAAAAACTAATTGAAGATTACTTTCAGCCTGTTTAAATCTATCTTCAATGTCAAGGCCATCAATAATTTCATGCATTTTTGCTCTATGCTTTGTTATATCAAGTCCTTGTTTCTTGAATTTTTCATCTTCGTCAGCTTCTTCTGATACAATAACTGCCATTTCAACCTTATCCATATAAGCAAGCATATTTGTTATTTTATCTCGTTCTTCTTTTGTTTGAGCTTTATTTCGTTCTTTTACAAGTTCTTTCTTCTCTTCTTGCCAATAGTGTTGAACTTTATCATACATTTTAACTGCAGTAAATTTATCAACAGAAACGACCATACCTTTACCCAAAAATCCTCGTCTTGGGAAATGATGAGCAATATCTTTTGCAATTTTATCCAACCTGTCTTCACGTTTAATAACTTCAAGTATTCTTGAAGAAGAATTTTCTACAAGTCTTGTTTCGTCTTCATTGAGGTTTTCATCTTCAATAATATCAACTACATCATCATCAAGAAAATCATTCTCTAAGCCTACTTCCGGAACTCTTCTTGAATAAAACAACGGGACGGTTGAACCGTCTTCAACAGACTGTGCAAAGTTATATTCTGAAACATAATCGCCGAACCATTGATTTGTTAATCTTTTTGAACCTAAGAGCGGAGTTCCTGTGAATGCTATAAAGTTTGCATTTGGCAAAGCCTTTCTCATATTTTCAGCAAGATCTTTATACTGTGTACGGTGTGCTTCATCGACCATTACAATAATATCGTTTCTTGTTGATAATATTGGATATTCTTTTGTTTTATCATAGCGGAATTTATGGATCAGAGTGAATATAAAAGATTTTCCTTCGCTTTTTTCAAGAAATCCTCTTAATTGTTCGCCATTTTTAGGTTGGCACTCTTCTTTATCGCCAATAACCTCTGTTCTGACAAAGTTTTTATAAATTTGAGTATCTAAATCATCTCTATCCGTAATAATTAAGAAAGTAAAATTTCCTTCAATTTTGCGTTTGACTTTTCTCGCAAACATAACCATTGAATAACTTTTACCTGAACCTTGTGTATGCCAAAATACACCTAATTTACCTTCAAGTTTTTCTCTGTTTTTAACAGCTCTGAACAAATTATTTATACCTAAAAATTGGTGGTTTTTTGCAATAATCTTAGTCTTTTGGTTTTCAAATACTATGAAGTTTTCAATATAGTCTAAAAGTGTTTCTTTGTGCATTAAGCAGTCTATAAAATAATCAGCTGATACCCCCTTTTCTTTTATGGCTTTACGGTCAATTTTATCTTCTTCACTTGACTTTAACCATTCAAAGAAGAAATCGTACGATGCGTTAAATGCACCTAATTTTGTTTCTAAACCATTTGATAAAACACATATCTGATTAAATGCAAAAAGGTTTGGAATATTTTTTAAATAATCTTTTAAATTATGATTATATGCTTCTTGTACTTTAATTATGCTGTTTTTTAGTTCTATAAATACAAGCGGTAAACCATTTATAAATACAATAATATCAGGTCTTCTCCATCCGTATCTGCCCTGTATCCACATTTGAGATACCGCTGTAAAGGTATTATTTGACGGATTATCAAAATCAATTAGTTTTATAAAACCGAAATCATCTTTGCCATCTTTTCTGAAATCGATTTTAATTTTATCTCTGATTTTCTTGTATAAAGAATAATTCTTTTCAATCAAATCGCTATTAGTAAAATCGGAAATCAAATCTTGATAAGTTGAATCTATTTTATCTTGTGGAATACCTCGATTTAGTTCGCAAATTTTATTATAAAGAATTTTAGGCAACACACACATTTTCTTATTCGGGCGTTCTGTCCCGTCATTAAGATTTTCCATTTGGGAAGGATCAGAATTACACCTTAAAACATCATAACCGAATTCTTCATTATTCAGTTTTTCAAGTATCGCTTGTTCTATATCATCTTCAGAAATAAAATTTGCCATAAATTTCTCCTATGATACCTTCACTGCATGTTTACCAGACATCAAACGTGGTAGCAACAAATTACGCTGTTGCTTCAATATATTATTCTGTTCTGCAAGATGAGATATATCCTTTCTCATTGTAGTTACAATATTATCAAACTTATCCATTAAAGACTTAGGAGGTAGCAATACATCTCCTTTTCTCACAAAGTATTCAAACTTAAAGTTGATAATGCCTGTGGATTGTAGCTGGAAACGGTCTATCATTCTTGTGTCGTATAAGAATTTCATCCAGTAATAGAAGTATATCGGAGAAATCTTATCTTGCTTTAATGAAACTTGCTTACAAAAACTTGCACATATTACCTTATTGTCAAAGCGTTTAATCAAATTGTCATCAACAAGAATAGCTCTTCCGACTGGTTGTTCTGCTGTTCCACCAGATATTTCAATCACAATATCGTTAGGCTTTAATTGTCTTGACTTATAATTACTTTCTTTATGCCAACGGTATGGACAAGTTGATATATCTCCTTTAGTAATAGAAGGGAAATCTGTACCACGAATTACATAAGCTGGTATAGAATACTGTTTGTTTTCATCATCATTTCCCCAGCCACCACCAATATAATTATCAAATATATCAGCCATTTTAATAACATTAAAGCTGTTAGGAATATTTCCTAATGCACTTTCTTTCTTGGTAGCTGTTTCGTGTCCGGGAAAACGGAATCGGACAAACCACTCTTTATATAGCTCCTCTGCCATATCTTGCAGAATCTGTATTTTCCTATTGTTCTTCTCTATCAAATCATCATAAGCAGATAACACAGAAGCTATCCTTTTCTGCTCTGGAAAATCAGGAAGTTTAACTTTTATCTTCTGAATCTTATAAATACCCAATTTAGGTTGTGCTGCTGCACCTGCTATCAGTTGCATGAAATCCTTATACTGCTTTTGAAACAACATATAAAAAAGATATTTGCTATGTACTTTATTGTTGAAGTTTGTTAGCCTGACAGCATTTTCCGTTAGATTATACCCATTCACACTTGTTTGGGCGTACGCAATATCTCCAACGGAAGCGCCAACAATGGTTATTGCTATATCGTCAGAACAAATTATATACTTTTTAATTTTCTCGTAAACTTTATCTTCAAGGTAAATCAATGAATCAACTCTAATCTTTCCGTCTTTTATATCCCGTGCTCTTATGTATGGGTGATTAGTAGGTACTTCAACAAATCGCATATCTTTCGGTATGCGTTTACCACTTTTAATTTCACATATTTCAGAAAGTTGATATACCTTTTGTTCCATTATAAACCTATACTTTGCATATTATCTATAATGACTTGTTCTAAAGTTTTAGTTTCACTTCTTAATATTACAAGTTCATTTTTAAGCCTTATCATCTTTTCCTTAAACTCTTCCTCTGTCATTCCGTCATCTTCTATTACAACTCCGACATAACGACCTGGATTTAAGGAATAGTCTTGGTCTTTTATTCCGTCTTCACCTTCCAGCTTAGCAACTTTACACAAGCCGATTACATCTTTGTATTTACCTTCAGGGAATCTTTCCTTTAACCAATCAATGTTAGCTTGCCAGTAGCTCTTTGGTGGATTATCTTCTTCATCAGAAGTTTCTGGAGCATTAGCTTTTCTCGTTTCATATTCCTTTATCAGTTTCGTGAACTCTTCTGTTTCACCTTCATACAGTCTTGTTATTATACCTAAGTTTTTAATCTGTTCTTCTGAAAACTTCCTGTGTGCTCTATCTATTTGCGTGAACACATTTCTTGCGTCAATAAAGAGAATCTCATCTTTATGTTCTTTTGCTTTATCAAAGAACCATAATGTAGCAGGAAGCGTAACTGATGTAAACATATTAGATGGCAAAGTTACCATTTGTTTTATAATGCCTTCTTTAATCATTTTTGTTCTTATGTCCAATTCGCTTGCTCCGGCGTCAGAAGCGGAATTTGCCATAACTAGAGCAGAGCGTCCGTTTTCATTTAATGCTGTTGCAAAGTATGAGATCCAAAGATAATTGGCATTTGGAACAGTTTCTTTTTTATCTTTATCTTTCTTTGTAGATTTTGATTTATTTTTAGGAACACCATAAGGTTTAAATCTTGGATCATCTTTTACCTTATCATAAACGACCTCATCAACATTAAAAGGAGGATTTGCCATTACATAATCAAATCTGCCAACTGCATCATGAGGGTCTGAATAGTATGAATTAGCTTCTCTTACATCCCCTCTAACATTATGCAAAAGTAAGTTCATTTTTGCCAGTTTAACTGTATCTGGGTCTTTTTCTACACCATAACACATGAATTTCATCATATCTTCATTTGTTGCATTATGTTTGTGCATATATCTTGCAGCTTGCACAAACATACCTCCTGAACCACAAGCAGGATCAAGAAATAATTTATTCCCAACCTCAGGCTTTAATACTTCAACCATATATCTTACAACAGAAGCCGGAGTATAGAATGTTCCACCATCCTTACCCTCGTTTAATGCAAAGTTTCCTAAAAAATACTCATAAATTTCTCCAAATAGGTCAATCTCTATATTTTCAGGAATGTTTTTGAAAATTCGAATGATTTTAGATAATAGTTCAGGTTCCTCCTCCGGAACTAACTGTCCATATACTTCCTTAGGTAAAACTCCTTCCATTCTATCATTTTCTTTTTCGATTTCTTCCATTGCTTTTTTAACAAGGGTTGCTTTGTTCGCATCATCAGGAGCATTGTTTATAAAATCATAATATGCGCATTCAGGAAGATAGAAACCACATTTTTCAATAGCAACTTCTTTTATGCTTTTTTCAGCACGAGACCCTTTAAGACGATTATATTCCGCATCAATTGCAGGTTTGTGTTGTTTAAATAAGATATCAGCATAACGTAGAAATATTAATCCCAAAATAGGCTGTCCATATTTATTTGCTGCCAGATGAGCTCCTGCACGAAGCATGTCCGCCGAATGCCACAAATCATCTTTTAGTTTCTTTAATTCCTTATTATTCATATAATTTTAACTCCTTGCTTTTATTATACATGCTGATTATTAAAAATCTTGTTACCTGCATACATATAACTTAGACTTGAATTTGTATTATAATTTCCTTATGACACGTAGAATCCAAAACACAATAACAGAGAAAAAGGGAATTAATGCCTTTAAAATGTTAGTAGAAGATAATGGTTCAATATTTCGCGAGATAGCAACAGTAGATGATATTGGGCATGATGCTAATATAGAATTTTGTGAACAGCATAACAATGAATATAAATCTACTGGTATTGAAATAAAAATTCAAATAAAATCCGGAGAATCATATTTTAATGGTAATAACGCTTTTATTAAAGGGGATAAAGAACATTTTGAATACTGGAAAAGACATATATTACCTACCGTTGGAATTGTTTACAATCCTAAAAGTAAAATATTATACTGGACAAATATTTCTGAATATTTAGAGCAACAGGAAAAATTTGATAATTATAATATACCTTGCAATAAAATTTTAAATGAAAAGAATTTTCAAAATTTTGTAAATGAATGTTCAAACTATTGTAGAAATAACAAAAACAGAATTGATTCAGAAATGAGATTTGAAGCTTTGTATTCTGAGAATACAGAAGTAGCTTGCAGTGCCTTAAAAACACTGTTTCTGTATGACAGAGATTTTCAAGTATTTTGGAACACAATAATGTCTTATTTAGCCATCTGCAAAGATAAATTCGTTCTTAAACAGATAGTTTATTATTTATCTATAGCAATAGGACACCAAGGAGATGTATTTTGGCATAAAGATAATGAAATAAAACAATCCATAAAAAGTTGGCTAACTAAAAAATTCAATAATATTGTTGATGAGAAAATATTATACAAAATACTTTCTGTAATAAATAAAAACGAAGGAATCAACAGGGGAACTATTGGTAACTATATTATTATTTTTGTAAAAGAAATAGAAAATAGGAAAGAACTACTTATTAAAGTATTCGAAAATACACAATATGAATTTTATGTTAGAGATATTGCATTAATGTATTATTTAAGCGAGCTTCCTTCAAATGAAGCATTAAATTGGTTACAACAAAACTTAAATTGGTTAAATAATGAGCAATTGCCAATAAATTTAAATATAAAAATATACCCCGAATTTAAACAACAATTTGAACTGTATAAAGATTGTATTGAAAATTATGGCGGTATATTCCTATATTAATGGGGTTTAAACATTGTTCAAAGTGTGTTTAATAGATGTTTTAAAATTGAACAAAGAACACAAAACTTATCAAAAAAGTATCAGTAACCTTGAGAGTGAATTATCAGTTAGTTTTGAAAGATTTCCCCCAGAATGTAAAAAGTTTGAGAATTCTCTCAAACTTCCGGGGGGTACTTTTCTCAATCTCTCTGACAATTTATACTTTACAACAAATATACATCTACAGCCGTAATTATTGCTATTATTTAATTATAGGTACTATTTATTTAATTTCTCCTACTTTTCATGTCAAAACCGCGATACTTTGTATCAAAATCCGTGACACTCAATAGGTTAATTAAATGTTTTATTCAGTTGTCATACACAATTTAACTCTATTTCAAGCACTTTTCAAGTGCATAAGGTAATAATTAAGCACTTTTGTATTATTTCAACACAATCTGGTTTTAAAATACATGGAAATACAGTTCCAAAAGCATATTAAATTAATTTATTTTGGAACTAAGTATTTTATTATTTTGCTACAATTTTAGTCCATTCCCGCATAAGAATATCCAAACTATATCTGGCATTGGCAGGACTTGTTGAAGACATTTTGAAGCAAGTGTATTTTTCTAATAAATCAGGAAAATATTTCTTAAACGCAGAATATGATTTATTCCCGTTTAAGCAAATTGTCTTAATATTAGGGTATTTTTTCAACAAACCTTTAATATCGTTTGGTTTTTCATTTTGTATATCAGAATCCAGACTCCCTTCTCTTTTGCAGGACTTTATTGTGTCCCAAAGAGCAATATTGCTATTTAGAAGTATTTTTAATTTTGTATCATAATCAAGTTCTAATAATTTAGGTTCATTACAAATATTGCCCATAACTTTCCAAAACCTGTTCTGCGGATGTGCATAATATTGTTGTTCTTCCAAAGATTTTATTCCCGGCATTGAACCTAAAATAAGAATCTTAGAATTATTATCTATAGACGGTTTAAAACTTTTGCAGTTATTCATAAGAAAATATTAACATTAAAACATATTCTGACACATAACTTATCAAAAAGGTATCAGTAACTCTGAGAATGAATTAGCAGAGAGTTTTGGAATTTATATCAGGGAGTTTTGAAATTTTTCCCTCTGAATGCGTGCAAAATTGAAATTCTCTCAAACTTCCGGGGGTAGTATTCTTAGACTAACAGATAATTTACAGCTAAATATCATAGAATTATGCGAAATAATTAAAATTCTAAAAGGCACAATTTACGGGACGCTTCCGAGTTTAGTGTAATTTTTAATTAACAAATTGCATAAAATGTCCGTTTTTTGCACTCGGCTGTAATTCAAATATAATCGTGAAACTCGGCGATTTTATAAAATTTTATGAAAAGATACCTGACATTTTCGTCCTAATAACCGGACATTCTGGACTTTTCAAAACCCCAACTCTCAGACTTGGGGAAGCGGGTACAACTCAAACACAAAGCCAAACACGGCGATTAAGAATAGCAAAAACCGATTTCAAAAGTGTCCGAAAAACCATACTTGCGTAAAAGTTTTGTCATCGTCTGCCATTTTGTTTTTCTCCTATATTTTTCGCTCGCATTAAACGGGTATCGGCTACGCCTTGCACCCTCTGCTCGCTCTCCTCTGTTTAAACTGCGTGAGTACCGCATAAATAGAGTATGACAGCCTACAAAACGGGCATTAAAAAAGAGAGAGCTTCCTCTCTCTTTTAAAAATTTAAAAAGTTAATTATTTAATCAATTTCTTTATAAATATGTTTAAACTCTTTTAATGGGCTAAAATATTTACATAATTTGTAACTACAATTAATTTTGTCCCTTTGTTTATTATTAAACCATTTACAAGGATTGTATTTACAAGTCCAACATTGAGGAACACAATCAGTCATTATAATTTAACTCCTTTCATAAAGTGGTGAATATAATCGGGCAATTCTTTATTCCCTATTTGATAAGCTGCAAAAGCTTCCGCCCAAGCCTCATTAATAGTTTTAATTTGCCCAATTTTTGTTTCATCATACCATTTTTTTGCAAGAATATCAAACCCATCAGGTATTTTATAATTATTTGCATAACAATGTGCAATTTCATGATAAATAGTTGCACGACCATCTAAATTGAAATTATAACGACTACCATATTTTTGAGTATATAATTTATTATTTTCAATTTTTGCTTTCGTTAGTGCATCAAACGTTTTATAGTTGTTTGTATTATATGCAATCCCGTGCCTATAATATAATTCATCTTTTAAATTTATATTATTTAAAATTTGAGGATTATAACCTAAAATCTGCCTACATACCCCATAACTTGCTTTGATTTTTCGTTGTTGAGCCTTAGGAATAAATTCTGTTTTATACGCAGTTTTCATATCAAAAATTATTGACGGTCTAAAATTAATAGGAATTGTTAATAATGCTTTATTTATTTCATTAGCTTGTTCCAAAGACATTTTAGTATAATCAACATATTTAACCCCATTTTTAAGAGCAAATTCTTCAGCATCTTTTATATTTTTAAATGGAATATATTCCGCAGGTATTTTACTACCCTTTTTCTGTTTACCAGTTTCAACTAATACCGGCTTTTCATTTTCAGATGTATCTTTTTTAGATGAACTTTTCGGTTTTTCCGGATTGTTACTTTGTTCCTCTTTTATGTCATCACTATCAAGTACTAATTGTGTTGTTGAACGACAATTCGGGTGCATTGGCGGAAAGTTCTCCCCAACAACCGCATCATCTACCCAAAAGGTCTTCTATCTTTGTTGTTAGCATTCTATTTGTTTGAAAACTGACATATTAACCACATTCGTTATTTCTTTATAAAATTTACTTACAAAAATTTCCAGCGTCTTCTGGCGGGTGGAGTTTTTTCATGTATATGTAATTTTTAGGGGTAAAGGTTAGATAAGAAAGTAACCGATTGTAACAAAACATTTAAAATCATTAAAGTTTTGCCCACACTGAGCCGATAACATACACATAGTAAAAGCGAAAGTGAAAGGCGAAGTAATGAGTGACGCAATAGGTGTAGTGGAGCAACAGATAGCAGCATACAGACGTGCGAACCCATCGGCTAGAGCGTTGACGGACACACAGATATTGTCAATAATGACACAGAACGGTGAGATAAAGAAGGCAGAGGACGCAGATAAGGGACTTGCCGTCGAACGAACA
>OLGZ01000392.1_pt1 | contig 36304 bp, 33 predicted proteins | sample 1605981 | NCBI WGS metagenome assembly OLGZ01 (sample SAMN03283291) | human gut metagenome | biome: human-associated habitat; material: feces | host: Homo sapiens | place: Peru | collected 2012 | reverse complement strand
AGAATTTAAGGCACGCTTTAAATTTATGGATACTTCGCTGCGCTCAGTATGACAAAACAAGTTAATATGACAAGACAAGTCAGTATAACAGAAATTAGGTTTTGCTTGAAATTTGCTTGAATTTTAGGTGATATAACGCCATTTTTGTGGATTTTGTTCTGCGCTGTCGTATCTGCTAACACATTTTTGCTACACAAAAGCCACATTCTGCCACGCACTCGCACATTTTGCAATTACGATTTAAAAAACAACCCTACCACGCTCGCAAGGACAGCTTGCTTTGCCCTTTTAAGCGTGGCAAAATTCAATCAAATTTGCGCTTGCACTCAGCGTTCATCATCGTGCCATCACACGCGCAAATTCGCCTTAAATCAGCCTAAATTCAGCAAAATTTTAAGCGCAAATCACGCTTTGGCATAGACAGAAACCTTTTTTCTGTCCTTGTCCTTGCGCTCGAATTTCACAAAGCCGTCAATCAGCGCAAATATCGTGTGGTCCTTGCCTATGCCGACATTGTTGCCCGCGTGCGTGGTTGTGCCGCGCTGGCGAATGATGATATTGCCCGCACGCACGAATTCACCGCCGAATTTTTTCACGCCTAAACGGCGACCTATGGAATCTCTGTTGTTTTGGGTTGAACCTTGACCTTTTTTGTGTGCCATTTTTGCCCCTTATGCCTTGATGCTGGCGACTTTTACGCGCGTGAAAGACCTGCGAAAGCCTCTTTTGAGCTTGCTGTCTTTGCGGCGGCGTTTCTTGTAAATCACCACTTTCTTATCTCGCCCGTGATTTATCACTTGCAAGACCACCTTTGCGCCCTCCACAAAAGGCGCACCTACTTTCAACTGCGTATCATTCACGGCTAGCACTTCTTTGACTTCGACATTTGCGCCTGTGTCGGCGTTGAAATAATCAAGTTTCAACTCAGCGCCCACGCTTACGCGATATTGCTTGCCGCTATGTTTGATAATGGCGTATTTCTCGCTCATCTGCTGTCCTCTCTTTAAAGTAAGCTACCATTAAGCACCGCTTGGACGGATTTAAAAAGCTTAAATGGCTTGTTTGAAAAACTCAAATTATAGCAAAATAAAATTAAAATTTGCTGAATTTTGTAAAAAATTTAGCAAAAAAGCATTTTAAATGAATTTTGGCTTGTTTTATTAAGTAAAATCACAAAACATTTTGAAAGCTATTTTCATTTATTTTGCTTGAATTTACGAAATTTAAGCAAAAATTTACGCCCCTTACTAAGCCCTAACAAGCTGGCGCAGTTGCAACAAAGCAGCGATGAGAAATTCCCTTTTAATGAGTTTTGAATTCGTTTTTAGCTCAAATTCACTTTGCAACAAAAGCTTAAAAATTTGATGATATTGCTTGATTTTTAGGCTATAAGCCGTCCTTGTGAGCTTGCTGGCTACTTGTGGCGGGGGAGTGTAGCCTAAAATTTTGTTTAAATCAATCTTATCGCCGTAACTTGCAGCGTATAAGACGATTTTAAAAAGTCGGTAAAAGCTCGAATACAGCGAGTTTATCAAGGCTATTTCATTAAAGTTGTCTAAAATTTTTTCCAAGTCATCTTGCAAGGATTCGCCGCGCAAAAGCTTGTCAAAAAAGGCGTCAAAGCCCACCACGCTGAGGCTAAAAGAGTATTTGTTGATGGTGTTTTCATCTATGTTTAACCCCTCAAATTTGTTCAGCTCGCCTGCTGCAAGGTATAAATTCTCATCAAAGTTCGCATACAAGGTGTGTAGAGCGTTTTGCGTGGCGTTTATTTTAAGCTCTTTTGCGCGCAAACTCAAAAGCTCAACACCCTCTTTTGCGTTGCTTGGAGCGAAAAATCGCGCAAAGTTGTTTTCAAAAATCTTTTCAATTTCTGCCTGCCTCGTGCCTTCATCGTAAATTTCAAGCAAGAAAAAGTTATTTTCCTCGTCTTTTTTGCAAAGGTTTATAAGCGTTTCTAGCTCCTTTTTGGCGGGCTTTTTGGTGCATTTTATTTCTAAAAGTTTTTTGCTGGCAAAAAGCGATGCGCTGCCTAAATAATCCCTCGCCCGAGCAAAATCATACTCCTCAAAATAAAGCTTTAAAAGCTCATCTGCGCCGTATCGCTGTTTGATAAGCCCTGCAAAAAGCTCTGTTTGAAAGCTCTCGTTGCCATAAAGGGCGAAAAAGTTTGGAAAATACTTGCCTGCAAGCAGGTTTTGAAGCTGGGCTTTATACATTAAAATCCTTTCAAATTTTTAGACAAAATGCCTTTTAAATTTACACTTTCGCGCACCAAAGCTCTTTGAAAAGGGCATTTGCTAAATTTAAAACCCTTTTTTAAATTTGCCTTTTTTTGCGCCAAATTTCTTTGAAAATTTATCTTTATCATCTGCTATTTACTTTCTAATTTTTGAGAAATCTTACCAAAAATTTTTGCCATTATTATGTCCGCATCTGTGATGATGAGTTCGATTTTTTGGAGCAAATTTAAAGAATTTTCCCCGATTAAAATCACCTCAGCACCCTTTATTTCATCATCAAGTTTTGCTAGGCAAACGCCTGTATTTTCGCTAATGTAGGCTTTAAATTTACGCCCTATTTGTGTCTTTGCCCAGCGCGCAAATTTCCTGTCCATAAAGTCCCAAGCCACTTTGTCCGCCTCTCTTTCAAGCGTGCTTAAACTCTCACAAGTGCTTTTTATGTTTAAAAGCAAATAATTATAAGCCTTTTCGTCATTTCTTGCCTTTAAAAGCCTGTGTAAAATCAAATCAGAATAACGCCGAATCGGGCTTGTAAAATGCGAATACCTATCAAAACCCAAGCCAAAATGCCCCGCATTTTCACTCGCATACTCTGCCTTCTTTTGCGCCTTGATGATGAGCTTATCCACCTCGCTTCTTATGTCCATTTCATCGGCAAGGGCTTGAATGTCTCGTATCAACTCGGCTAAATTTGGCTTAAATTTCGTGTCTATGCCAAGCGCGGACAGCTCTTGCAAGAGTTTGAGAATTTTTTTGTTTTCCGCCACGCCGTGGTTGCGAAAAATGCCCACACCCTCAATCAACCTTGCCGCTGCTTTGTTTGCAAAAAGCATACAATCTTCTACAAGCTGATGAGAGGGCGTGTCGCTTTCATAACGCGAAGATATAAGGTGCTGGCGCTCATCAAGGCTCATTTTAAGCTCGCTCGTGCGGAATTCAAAGGCGTTTTTAAGCCGCCTTTTGCGCTGTTTTTGCATAAGGGTAAAAAGCTCATAAAGCCAGCTCAAATGCCCTAAATTTGGCTTTTTTTCAAGCAAACTATCCACTTCATCGTAGTTAAATCTGCGTTTGGAGTTGATGATAGCTTCAAAAAGCTCCTCACTTCGCACTTCGCCACTTTCATCAAAGCTGATTTTAAAGCAAAAGGCTAGCCTGTCTTCATTTGGCTTTAAAGAGCAGATATTTTCGCTTAAATTTCGCGGCAACATAGGCACGGCTTTGTGCGGAAAATATATGCTAAAACCGCGGTTTCTAGCCTCTTTGTCAGTCGCGCTGAACGCAAAAACATACTCGCTCACATCGGCTATGGCGACAAAGAGCGTATTTTGCGCCTTATCGTAAAAAATAGCATCGTCAAAGTCCTTTGCATCAACAGGGTCTATGGTGCAAAAGGCTTTGTCGCGTAAATCTACCCTTTGCGGATACATACTCGCATCGACAAAATCGCCATTTGCACTAGCTTCATCATAGCAAAGTGCGCTAAATTCATCGTTTTTGTTAAACAAAGCCAAAGAGATTTTCTCATCGATACTCTCATCATCGATATGCCCTAAAACTTCGATAATAGCGTTGTCTTTGTTGTCTATCTTTAACACAGAGCCGATAAGCAAGGCTTTTAAAGACTTTTGACTTGCCTTTAAGGGCGTAGTAAGGGCGGTTTTGAGATTCATTCCAAGCACAGCATCGCCGTATCGCTTTGTGATGACTATGCTTGTGGCGTTTGCGCGCGCTAGCACTAAAATAACCTTAGCACTTGGACGGCGTTTTTTTATCGGCATAAGCTTGCAAGCGACTATGTCAGCATAGTTTGCGCCCTTTAAATCCCGCACTTCTACAAGCAAATCACGCTCAAAACTCTCATCAAATGGGCGCAAAAAGCCCGTGCCTTTGCTTGAAATGTCTATTTTGCCGAAAACAAAGCCGTTGTTAAGATAGAATTTGCCCTTGTGTTCGCTGATGATTTTGCTTTCAAAAAGCTCTCTTAAAAGCTGCTTAAAATCGCTACTCATCTCATCAGCACGCACACCAAAAGCCAAATTTCGCAAAAATTCTTTCACTTTTTTTCTTTAAATTTAAATTGATAACGCAATTTTACACAAAAAAGCTGAATTTTGTAAATTTTTCACGCAAAATTTAAGCCAAAGCAAAAAAGCGTGGTTTTAAAGGCTGTTTTAGTGGCTTGAAAGGGCAAGCGTTTTAAAAAAAGGTTTTTGCAAAAGAGTGTCTAAATTTTAAGACTTTAAAAAACTTTAAACTTTCTCATCAAAATGTGAATTTAAAAAACAAGAAATTTTTATGCAAAAGAGATTTAAGCACCCTTAAAAATCGGGTCTTGTAGAACGGAGAGGGACTTGATGTGCCACTATCCTCCGTTCTAATCCCCTAAAATCGGGTCATAGTAGAATACTTATGTGGATATGGACAGGTGATGAGTTGCTTTAATCCCCTAACAAATCGGGTCATAATAAAACTTTAAAGGAGAACTTATGTTCAACAAAATGTTTTAGTCCCCTAACAAATCGGGTCTTAGTAGAACATACCCCACACAAATCGCATTTAAGGCAAAAATTCACAAAATTCGCCTCAAACACCTTGCAGAGCATATCCTACTTTCACAAATGTCCATCACAGCTCTACCAAACCGATATAAGAAAGAACACAGCACATTTCAAAAATGCACAAGGGCATTTTAAGCGGTTTTGGTTAATGCTTGGCAAACACTAATTTTTTAAGCAAAATTTTTTGCCATACCGATTTATTTTCCCTTGTCATACTGACTTGTTTTTTTGTCATACTGAGCCTTTGGCGAAGTATCCATACAAAAAACGGAAAATAAGCTACTGAAAATAGAATTTATGGATTTTTCGCTCGTTTCACTCACTCAAAATGACAGAAATTTTTAGCATTTAAGCGTGATAAATTTACAATGTGTAATTAAATTTAAGGCAAAATTAGAATTTAAAAGGCTAAAATTTGGGGTGGAATTTAGCTGAATTTTAGCGTGAAGTTAAATTTTTGGGGCTAAATTTAGTTGAATTTTAGTGCAAAGTTAAATTTTTTGGAGCGGAAGTTAGATGAATTTTGGTGCGAAGTTAAATTTAAGGATAAATTTGGATTTAGAGCTTAAAAAAGGGGCGTTTTTCATCTCTGATGCGCACGAAAACGAGCAAAGGCAAGGCTTTTTAGACTTTTTGCACACACTTTTTGACGGGCAAATTCAAACCCCGCAGCTCATTTTGATGGGCGATATTTTTGAAATTTTTGTGGGGCAGGTTCGCCCTACGCACGACTTTGCCGCCCCTTATGTGGATTTGCTTGAAAGCATTGCGGCAAGGGGCGTTGAGGTGCTTTATGTGGAGGGCAATCACGATTTTAACCTAGCTAAAATGTTTCGCAAAGTAAGGGTTTTTGCCCTTGAAAATCAGCCCTTATGCCTAAAAAGCAAGGCGAATTTGCTGGCAAAAAGGGCAAAATTTAGCGGAAACAAAGTGGAGTTTGTCGGCAAAAGTGCTGAATTTAAGGGTGTTTCAAGCGTAATGCTTGCGCACGGGGACATTTTTTTAGCCCCGCTTTTGTCCTTTGCGCTTAAAAGTTTGCGAAATCCTATCTTACTCAAAGCCCTAAATTTAGCCGACAAGGTGCTTTTTGGAGCGATTTTAGCCAAAATCAAAGCAAATCAAAAAAAGAAAAATCTTTTTTATCAAATAAAAAACTTTGAAAATTTAGCCAAAGAAAGATACGCCAAATACCGAGTAGATAATGCTTTGGTGGTTGAGGGGCATTATCATCAAAATACGATTTTAAACACAAAAGAATGCAAATATATAAATTTACCTACTTTTGCATACGAGAGAAGTTTTTTTGTAGTAGAATGATGACGAAATTATTAAAGAAAGCCAACAGGAGTTACAATGCTTGATGATAAAATCGTCAAAACAGGCTCAAACGAAATGGAACTTGTGGATTTTCGCATTTTTAGACAAGGCGAGGACAAAGTCTATGAGGGCGTTTATGGGGTAAATGTCTCCAAAGTGCGCGAGATTATCAAGGTCCCCGTGCTTACGGAGTTGCCCGGCACGCCAAACTTCATCGAAGGTGTGTTTGATTTTCGCGGTGTCGTTGTGCCTGTGATAAATCTAGCCAAGTGGATGGGCATCAAAGAGCCAGAATCAGGGCAAATCTTTAAGCCAAGAGTGATTATCACTGAATTTAGCAATGTCTTAATCGGCTTTATCGTGCACGAGGCAAAGAGAATTCGGCGTATTTCGTGGAAAGATATAGAGCCAGCGAGCTTTTCAACGGGTTCAGGCGCTTTTGATAAAAGCAGAATCACGGGCGTTACGCGCGTAGAAAATGACGAAGTGCTTTTAATCCTTGATTTAGAAAGCGTTGTGGAGGATTTGGGAATTTACACTGAAAAGGTAGAGGTTGATGACTCGGTAATTCCTAAATTTTCGGGCATTGCGCTCACCCTTGATGACAGCTTAACCGCAAGAAAGCGCGTGAAATCAATGCTGCAAAAAATGGGGCTGCAAGTTGTCGAGGCAAAAGACGGAGCTGAGGGCTTGCAAAAGATTGACGAGCTTTATCAAGCCTATGGCGCTGACTTGTCAAAGCACCTTAAAATCATCGTTAGCGATGTGGAGATGCCAAAAATGGACGGCTTTCACTTTGCCAAGCACTTAAAGCAAGATAACCGCTTTGCCGATATTCCTATCGTCTTTAACTCGTCATTATCAAACGAATTTATGACAGAAAAAGGTGTGCAAGAGTCAGGCGGAAGTGCTTATTTGATTAAATTTGACGCACATAATTTTTATTCAGAACTTGCTCGTATCATCAACGAGCATAAGAACTAGGAGTGAAAAATGGACGATATGCAAGAAATACTTGAAGATTTTTTGGTTGAAGCTTTTGAGCTTATCGAGCAAATCGACCACGACTTGATAGAGCTTGAAGCAAGACCCGATGATTTGGAGCTTTTAAACAGCATTTTCCGCGTGGCGCACACGGTGAAAGGCAGTTCGAGCTTTTTAAATTTTGATGTTTTGACAAAGCTCACTCACAAAATGGAAGATGTGCTTAACAAAGCCCGCCACGGCGAGCTTCAAATCACGCCAGACATTATGGATGTGGTGCTTGAATCAGTCGATAAAATGAAAACGCTCTTAAACTGCATAAGAGACAACGGCAACGACACGGCTATCGGTATGGATATAGAGCCTATTTGCGCAAGGCTTGCGGCTGTGGCTGATGGCACAGCGGTGCAAAATTCTCCCACGCCAGAACAAAGCACACCACAAGCTGCCACGCCAGAGCAAGCTACGCCAAGCGAGCCAGCACAAACTGCACCCGAGCAAGCCGCGCCGTCTATGGCAAATCAACCAGAAATCGATGTGAATTCTTTAAGCGATGCTGAGGTAGAAGCGGAGATTGAACGCTTGCTTAAAATCCGCAAGGCTGAGGACACAGCAAGAAGAGCGCAAAAAGCGCAAAATCCAGCCCCAAGCCCCGCACCAAAGCCAGCGCCAAAACCAGCCACACCGCCGCCAGCAGCCAAAAAAGTGCCAGCAGCAGGCGGAGCAAACAGCCCAGCAGCTATGGAGCAAACCATACGCGTGGAGGTTAAGCGCCTTGACCAGCTGATGAACCTTTCAGGCGAGCTTGTTTTGAGTAAGAACCGCTTGCTGACGATTTATGATGAGTTGCAAGAACGCTACGATGGCGAGCAGTTTTTAGACAAGCTCAACCAAGTGGCGAATTCACTGAGTATCATCACCACAGACATACAGCTAGCCGTGATGAAAACGAGAATGCAGCCTGTTTCAAAGGTGTTCAGTAAATTTCCGCGCATTGTGCGGGATTTGAGCCGTGAGTTAGGCAAGCAAATCGAGCTTGAAATCAGCGGCGAAGAAACCGAGCTTGACAAATCCATCATCGAAGAAATCGGCGACCCGATTATGCATATGATACGAAATTCTTGCGACCACGGCGTTGAAGACCCAGCCGCAAGAGTAGCAGCGGGCAAGAGCGAAAAGGGTGTCGTCCAGCTTAAAGCCTACAACGAGGGCAACCACATCATCATCGAAATCGCCGATGATGGCAAGGGAATGGACCCTGATATGCTCAAAGTAAAGTGCATAGAAAAAAATCTCATCACCGAAAAAGAAGCCGACCAGATGAGCGACAAAGAAGCCTTTGCGCTTATCTTTAAGCCGGGCTTTTCTACCGCTCAAAAAGTAACAAGCGTGAGCGGGCGTGGCGTGGGAATGGATGTGGTAAAAACCAACATTGAAAAACTCAATGGTATCATAGAAATAGACAGCGAGCCGGGCAAGGGCAGTGTGTTTAAACTCAAAATTCCACTCACCCTAGCGATAATGCAATCCTTGCTCGTGGGCGCGCAAGAAGAGTATTATGCTATACCGCTTGCTAGCGTTATGGAAACCATTCGCGTGCCGATTGAGAGCATTTATACGATAGAGGGCAAAAATGTCCTTCGCTTGCGTGATGAGGTTATCTCACTTGTCCGCCTTGCCGATGTTTTCAATGTCAAGCAAGTCTTTGAAAGCGACTCGCAAGCCTATGTCGTCATCATCGGCGTGGCTGAGGCAAAGCTTGGCGTCATCATCGACACCCTTGTCGGGCAAGAAGAAATCGTCATCAAATCAATGGGCGATTATTTGCAAAATATCCCCGGCATCGCAGGGGCTACCATACGCGGCGATGGTAGGGTTACGCTCATCGTTGATGTAAGCTCGATGATGAATTTAGCTAGGCAAATCAAAACCGACATTAAAGCACAAATCGAATCAGAAGCCAAAAAAGCAAAAGAAAAGCCAAGCGATTATAATGTCTTAATCGTCGATGATTCTAAAATGGACAGAACCCTTATGCAAAAGGCGTTAGAGCCATTAGGTGTCAGTGTTTTTGAGGCGACAAACGGCGTGGAGGCTTTGGATATACTCAAAACAAAAGACAAGGACATAGACGCTATGCTTATCGATATAGAAATGCCTAAAATGGACGGCTACACGCTTGCAGGCGAAATTCGCAAATACTCCAAATACCGAAATTTGCCGCTCATCGCCGTTACTTCACGCACGAGCAAAACCGACAGGCTTCGTGGCGTGGAGGTAGGAATGACAGAGTATATCACTAAGCCTTATTCGCCCGAGTATTTGGAAAATGTCGTGCGAAAAAATTTAAAATTAGGATAAAACAATGAGCGAACAATTACAGCAAGTCTTGCAAAAGCAACACAGCCAGCAAAACCAGCTCGCCAAGCCTTTCGAGCCGATAGAAAGCGACATAGTCCAACTCATCGGCTTTTATATCGGCGATGAGGAATACGCTATCCCCATTCTCAACATACAAGAGATAATCAAGCCCATAGAATTCACGCGCGTGCCAAGCGTGCCTGAGTATGTTTTGGGCGTGTTTAATATGCGGGGCAATGTTATGCCGCTTATTGATTTAGCGCGGCTTTTTAATCTCGGGCATTGTGAGATGACACCGCACACGCGTTATATCATACTCCGCAGCGAAAACAGCACCAGCATAGTGGGCGAAGCGGGCTTTGTCATCGACAAGCTCACTGAGGCGATTAAAATGCCACATTCTAAAATCGACCCGCCGCCGCAAACCTTGGATAGTCGCAACGGAATGATAGACGGCATAGGCAAAAGAGATGATAGTATCTTAACCATACTCAAAGCCCAAGCCTTGCTTAAACGCCGATTTTAGCGAATTTGCTATGACTTTAAGTGAGATTTTACAAATCGCCCAAAAAGATTTGTCCAAAATTAAACTTTGTGCCTTTGACTTTGACTCCACGCTGATGGACGGCGAGACCATAGACATACTTGCAAACGCTTATGGCGTGGGGGATAAAGTTAAAGAGATAACGCACAAAGCGATGAACGGCGAGCTTGACTTTTTTGAGAGCCTAACCCAAAGAGTGGCTTTGCTGAAAGGAATGCCCTGTTCGCTAGTTGATGAAATTTGCGCGAATTTACCCCTAATGCAAGGCGCGAAAGAACTCATCGAGCATTTAAAATCCAAAAAAATTCTTGTTGTCGTTTTTAGTGGCGGCTTTCACGAGGGCATTGACGAGGCGCAAAAGGTGCTTGAATTTGACTTGGGCTTTGCGAATTTTTTGCACGCTAGAAACGGCGCGCTCACGGGGCTTGTGGGCGGAGAGATGATGTTTAGCAACTCCAAAGGCGTTATGCTTGCGCGTTTAAAACGCTTTTTAAATTTAGCTCAAAGCGAAGTAGCTTGCGTTGGAGACGGGGCGAATGATTTAGCTATGTTTAAAGAAAGCGGGCTTAAAATCGCCTTTTGCGCTAAACCTGTGCTTAAAGCGCACGCTGATTTGTGCGTGGAGCAAAAAGACTTAAAACTTCTTATAAAGGACTTTCAATGAGCTTTTCTTTGTGGTGTGATTTTGTGGAAAATCACTTTTTAGACACTGAATTTGTGGAGCTGATAAGCAGCGGCAAGATAAACGGGGCTACCTCAAACCCAGCCATTTTCAAACAAGCGATTTTAAACTCCCCAGCTTACAAGGCGCAACTTGCTAAATTTAAAGGGCAAAAGCCAAAGGCAGTTTATGAAAATTTAGCGATTTTAGATATACAAAAGGCAGCGGACAAGCTCGCTTTGAATTTTCATCAAAAAAATGACGGCTTTGTGAGCCTTGAAATCGACCCGAGACTACACGACAATGCGGCTTTGAGCTTGGGCGAGGCAAAGCGACTTTTTAGCGCGATAAGCAAAGAAAATGTGATGATGAAAATCCCAGCCACAGCGCAAAGTTATGAGGTGATGAGCGAGCTTATGAGCGAGGGCATAAGCGTGAATGCGACTTTGATTTTTTCTTTACAGCAGGCAAAAGACTGCTTTAATGCCCTAAATTTAGGGCTTAAAAAGTTTCGCGCCAAAAACGCAAACGCGCTTAAAAGCGGAAATTTAAACGAGCCACAAGGCGTTATCAGCGTTTTTGTAAGCCGCTTTGACAGGCTTTTAAACGCGCGCGTGGTTGATAAAAACGAGCTTGGGATTTTAAACGCTAGCCTTTGTTATGAGCATATCCGCGCGCAAAATGAGCCACGCATTCGCACGCTTTTTGCCAGCACGGGCGTAAAGGGAGATGACTTGCCAAAGGATTTTTACATAAAAGAGCTTTTCTTTGATGAGTGCATAAACACCGCGCCTATGGACGCTTTGCGCGCTTTTAAGGGCAAAATGCTTTGTGAAAATAGCTCACTTGCAAGCACGAAAAACAGCACAAATTTAGCCAAAACCCCTTTAAATTCGCCGTGCAATGTGAAATTCAAAACCCCTTTAAGCCAAAGCGAAATTTACGCTAAACTTAACAAAAATTTAAGAACTGATGAGTTTGAAAAGGCTTGCGAGTTTTTGCTTGATGATGGCTTAAAGCAGTTTTGCATAGCCTTTGAGGAAATTTTAAGCGCAGTGTGAATTTTGCGCTTTTGCGACAAAAATTTGACTTTATCTTTGCAAGGTTATTATAAAATTGAGTAAGCCGTAGGTTAAAAGGGTTGTGATAACCACAAAATGATGAAATCAAACCCCTATGCGTATGGGTTTAAAGCTGATGATTTTAAGTAAATTTAAATCCGCTTAAATTCCACCAAAGCTCGCTCAGCTTGCTGAATTTAGCGTAAATTTTAAGCGAAATTTAGCGCAAATAAGTGATATTTGCCTTTGAATGCTCTTTGTCGAAAAAGTCCTTGATGAAATCCTGTCTTTGTTTGTTGGTGTAAATGCTTTGCACTTGCTCTTTTATCTCGCTGTATGGTAGCTTTTGCGGGCGGTTTTTGCCCTTAATCTCATAAAGCACAAAGCCCTCATCATCTTCAAGCACAGGCGAAAACTCGCCCACAGCTATGCTTGAAAGAAACACAACCAAGCGCGGGTCGGTGTTTTGTAGGGTTAAAAGCTCTGAGTTTTGTTTTATGCCCTTAATTTTAGCCTTGTTTGCGCGAAAATTCTCCAAAAGCTCGGACAACTGGGCGTTGTAGCTATTTACGCTTATGCTTTCATAGAGCATAAATTCATCGCTATGCAGCTCATAGTAAGCCTGCGCGCCCTCTTCGCTGTAATCCACCTTTGCTCCGCTGGCTACTGCCTCGTAGAGTTTGCGCTTTTCAAGCTGCTTTTTATACTCTTTTTTAAAGTCCTCATAGCTTTGCCCTTTGGCGTTTAGCTCGGCTTTAAGGCTTGCTAAATCGCTCTCATTTGCCGCAAGCATTTTTTTAATCTCGTTTTCAAGCTCAAAATCGCTCACAGCATTGCCCATTTTTTTGATTTGCGCTTGTTCGATACGGTCGTTGATGAGTAACTCCACAGCCTTTTGCTTGTCGATTTTAAGCTCTTTTGCTGTTTTGTTTATCTCATAAAGCGTGATAGGCTCGTTATTGACGATAATCGCCACGCCATTTATCAGCTCAGCGGTGGCGAAAATTACACAAAAAAGCAAAAAAATGCAAATTTTTTTCATATTTAATCCTTTTTTAAGTATAAAAGTAGCATTATAACAATTAAAATTTACAAAAAGGCAAAATATGCAAAAAATCATCACTCGTTTTGCGCCCTCTCCAACAGGCTATTTACACATAGGTGGGCTTCGCACGGCACTTTACAGCTATCTTTATGCGCGAAAAAATGGCGGAGAATTTTTGTTGCGGATTGAAGATACGGATTTGAAAAGAAACAGCGAAGAGGCGGCAAAGGCGATTTTACAGGCGTTTGAGTGGTGTGGGTTGGATTATGATGGCAAGGTTGAGTATCAATCAAAACGCTTTGATATTTACAAAGACTACATTCAAAGGCTCTTAAATTCGGGCAAGGCTTATTATTGCTATACGAGCAAGGACGAGCTTGACGCACTTAGAGCCGAGCAAGAAGCACGCAAAGAACGCCCGCGCTATGATGGGCGTTATAGGGACTTTACAGGCACGCCACCGCAAGGCGTTGCGCCTGTGGTGCGGATAAAAGCCCCGCAGAGTGGTGAAATTTCATTTATAGACGGGGTTAAGGGCGAAGTAAAGTTTGAAATCAAGGATATAATGGACGATTTTATCATCGCTAGAAGCGATGGCAGCCCTACTTACAATTTCACCGTTGTGGTAGATGACGCTTTGATGGGCGTTAGCGATGTGATAAGGGGCGATGACCACCTTTCAAACACGCCTAAACAAATCGTTCTTTACGAAGCACTTGGCTTTAAAGTGCCAAAATTCTATCATTTAGCGATGATACACGGCGAGGACGGCAAAAAACTCTCCAAAAGACACGGTGCAACCGATGTGATGGAGTATAAAACTATGGGTTTTACGCCACAAGCTCTTTTAAATTTCCTTGTTAGGCTTGGCTGGTCGCACGGAGATGATGAAATCTTTACGCTAAATGAGCTAAAAAGGGTGTTTGACCCTGCTCATATCAGTAAAAGTGCGAGCGCGTATAGCTTTAAGAAATTAGAGTGGCTTAACCAACACTACATAAAAACCCTGCCTTTTATCGAGCTGAAAAGGCAGTGCGCGGGGCTTGGCTTTGAATTTGACTTTGAAAAGGACGAGTTTTTGTGCGACATTTTAAGAGAACGCAGCAAAACCTTGCTTGAACTCATAGCAGGCGCAAAACGCATAGTGCAAAAGCCCCGAATTTACGATGAAAAAGCAGTGGCGAAATTTATAAACGCTCAAAATTTAGGCTATTTAAGTGAATTTTCGCAAAATTTAAGCACGCAAAAAAGCGCAGCGGAGTTTGAAAGCACGATGAATGAGTTTTTAAACGCGCGAAATTTGGAGCTTAAACACATAGCACAAGCCTTGCGTATCGCACTTACGGGAAGTAGCGTGAGTCCGGGGATTTATGAGGTTTTGGAATTTTTAGGCACAAACGAGTGCAAAGAGCGCATAGCAAGCTTTTTAAACGCAATGAAAGGAAAATAATGTTTAATTTTACAGGCGATCTAAGCGGAATTTTAAGCCAAAATTTAAGCGCAAATTTAAACAAAAGCCAAAGTGCGGCAAATTTAAACAGCTTAAATTTAAGCAAAAATTTAAATTTTTGAAACAAAATTCACAAAAAAGGATAAAAAATGAGTCTTAAAGAAGCAGCGTTAAACTACCACATAGGCGGTAAAATCGACATTGCGCCGAGCAAGCCGATGAATAGTGCCTATGATTTAGCACTTGCGTATAGTCCGGGCGTAGCAGAGCCTTGTTTAGCCATAGCTAAAAACAACGAGCTATCTTTCACTTACACAAATAGGGCGAATTTAGTAGCGGTTGTGAGTGATGGCAGTGCAGTTTTGGGGCTTGGAGACATAGGCGCAAGAGCCAGCAAGCCTGTAATGGAGGGCAAGGCGTGTTTGTTTAAAAAATTCGCAAATGTCAATGCCTACGACATAGAGATTGATGCGCATTCAGTCGAAGAGATAGTCGCCTTTTGCAAGGCACTTGCCCCAACGGTTGGAGGCATAAATTTAGAAGACATTGCCGCGCCAAAGTGCTTTGAGATAGAAGCTGCCTTGCAAAACATAGGCATTCCTGTAATGCACGATGACCAGCACGGAACGGCGATTATATCGAGTGCGGGGCTTATCAACGCTATGGATATAAGCGGCAAAAAAATCAAAGACATTAAAGTCGTCATCAGTGGAGCAGGGGCTGCGGGGATAGCGTGCGCGAGAATGTATCGAAATTTGGGCGTTGAGCATATCGTGCTTTTGGATAGTCGCGGTGTGGTAAGCACTGAACGCACAGATTTAAACAAATACAAAGAAGAATTCGCCATCAAAACAAAGGACAAAACGCTCAAAGACGCTATGCGCGGGGCTGATATGTTTTTAGGGCTTTCAAAGCCCAAAATTCTCACCGATGATATGGTGAAAAATATGTCCGCACACCCTATTATCTTTGCTTTGGCAAATCCTGTGCCAGAGATTATGCCAGAAGATGTCAAAAGGCTGCGAAAAGACGCCATTGTCGGCACGGGCAGAAGTGATTACCCAAACCAAATCAACAACATTTTGGGCTTTCCGTTTATTTTCCGTGGCGCCCTTGATGTGCGGGCGAACAAAATCACCGAAAATATGAAAATCGCCGCCGCAAACGCCCTTGCAAAACTTGCCAAAGAACCAGCCAGCGATGAGTTAAAGCAAATGTATGCGGGCGAAGTGCTTGAATTTGGCGTGGATTATGTCATACCAAAGCCCTTTGACAAGCGTGTCAAGGCTGCTGTAAGCACGGCGATTGCCACTGCTGCGGTAAAAGACGGCGTAGCAAAGCTTAAAAGCTTTGATGAAAAGGCGTATTTTGAGAGTTTGAGCTAAAATTTTTAGCCTTAAACACTGAATTTTAGCCCTAAATGCTGAATTTTAAGCAAATTAAGCGTTTTTGCAATGATAAAATGGTATAAATTTACTTGATAAACAAGCAAAATTCTAGCAATTTGCGGTGTGGCTGTGTTTGTTTTAGGATTTAAATAAGCGGACTTGTTTTTCGTGCATTTTAAATCTTAAATCAAACACCATACTAAGGGCGGATTTTCAAAAGATAAAAATTAAATTTAAAGAAACAACAATGAACAAAATTTTCGGCAAAATAGATTTTTTGAATTTATTGCCATTACACATTTATCTTAAAAAACGCCCCTTACCAAGCGGCTTGAAAAAGGCATGCGAGTATAAAAAAGGCGTGCCAAGCAAGCTAAATAAAGAGCTTTACTATCGCCGTGTCGGTGCAGCCGTGATTTCCAGCATAGAAAGCCGCCACAAACGCTACAAAACGCTTGACATAGGCATTTGCGCGAACAAAAAAGTCAAAAGCGTCATCGTGCAAAAAAACACGCCCGATGAAAAGGACAGCGCATCGGCTACTTCAAATATGCTCGCCCAAATTTTAGGCGCTCGCGGCAAGGTTATCATCGGCGATAAAGCATTAAAGGCATATTTGCAAGATGAAAGCCGCTATATAGACCTTTGCGAGCTGTGGGACGAGCGCTATCGCTTGCCTTTCGTGTTTGCGCGCTTTTGTCTTGTAGAAAATAAAAAATTTTTTCAAAAATTTTTCGAGCCTTTTTTGAGACAAAAAATCTTTATTCCGCGCTATATTTTGGACTTTTACGCGAATTCGCGCCAAATTTCGCCCACGCAAATTAAATCATATCTTAATCTGATTTATTATAAAATATCATTCAAAGAAAAAAAGGCTTTGAAAATTTTTCTAAACAAAGCCCAAATCCACTTAAAAAGGAGCAAAGAATGAACGCTTATGTGAATTCTGTCTTAAACAACCTTGCAAACTACAACCAGCCCGTGTTTTTGCAAGCAGCCACTGAGGTGATACGCTCGTTAGAGCCTATTTTGAGCGCACAAAAAAAATACGAACAGCACGCCATACTCGAACGGCTCGTTGTCCCAGAAAAGACGACTATCTTTCGTGTCGTGTGGATAGACGATGCGGGCAAGGCAAACACAAATTTAGGCTACCGCGTGCAGTTTAGCTCGGCACTTGGACCTTACAAAGGGGGCTTGCGCTTTCACCCCAGCGTGAATTTAGATGTGCTTAAATTTTTAGGCTTTGAGCAAATCTTTAAAAATTCGCTCACAGGGCTGATGATAGGCGGGGGCAAAGGCGGGGCGAATTTCGACCCCAAAGGCAAAAGCGAGGCGGAGATAATGCGCTTTTGTCAAGCCTTTATGAGCGAGCTAGCAAAGCTCATCGGCGCGACAACCGATGTGCCAGCAGGCGACATAGGCGTTGGCGGGCGCGAAATCGGCTATATGTTTGGCAAATACAAGCAAATCACAGGTTTGTATGACGGCACGCTTACAGGCAAGGGGCTTAAATGGGGCGGCTCGCTCGCAAGAACCGAAGCCACAGGCTATGGGTGCGTGTATTTTGCGGACGAAATGCTGAAAAAAGTAGGACAAGGCTTGCAGGGCAAGGTTTGCGCCGTCTCAGGCAGTGGCAATGTCGCCATCTACACCATAGAAAAGCTCTATGCCTTTGGCGCAAAAGCCGTTACCATAAGCGATAGCTCAGGCTTTGTCTATGACAAAGCGGGCATTGATGTGGCTTTGCTCAAAGAAATCAAAGAAGTGAAAAGAGGGCGCGTGAGCGATTATGCTAAGGCTAGAAAGGGTGCTGAATTTACGCCCGCTAGCAAATACAAAAGCGGCACAAATGGCGTGTGGAGCGTGCCTTGCGATGGAGCTTTCCCAAGCGCAACCCAAAACGAGCTGAATTTAGAGGACGCGAAAACGCTTTACAAAAACGGCTGCCGTTTTGTGGCTGAGGGCGCAAATATGCCAAGCACGCTTGAAGCGATTGAGTTTATGCTGACTCAAAAGGACTTTCATTTCGCGCCCGCAAAGGCGGCAAACGCTGGCGGCGTGGCGACTTCGCAGCTTGAAATGCAGCAAAATGCGAGTATGACGCAATGGAGCTTTGATGAGGTGGATAAAAAACTCCACGCCATTATGAAAAACATTTTTCACAACTCTTATGAAACCGCCAAAGAATTCAAGCACGAGGGCAACTTGCTCATCGGCGCAAATATCGCTGGCTTTCAAAAAGTGGCTGATGCGATGATAGAGCAAGGATATTGCTAAATTTGGGCTTTAAAGCGTAAATTTAAGCTTGATTTAGCCTTTTTTGCGCGAAAAGATTTTTAAAGGGTGCGTTTGTGTAAAAATTTGCGCGAAAATTGAGCCTTTGATTTGAGGGCGAATTTTTCGCGTAATGCGCTTTGTGCGTGAATTTTTAGCTACAATTTAGCCTTTGTTTGGGTGGAATTTGCGTGCAATTTTGCCTTTGAGCTAAAATTCGCGGTTTATTAAATTTGACTTTTATTTGCTGTCTTTTGCGTTAAAATTTAGGCAAATTTTGCTTTTTGTTTAAATTTAAGCTATTTTTGTAGCGCCTTTTGGGCTGTGCTGATTTTATCAAAATCAATGCCGCTTTTGCCAAAAAAGCCTAGCTCGCCGTCCTCGTGGCAGGCGTTGCAGTTTGCCTTGCTTTTGATTTGTGGGCTTTTAAAAAGGCTTTGGGGCAAGTTTTCGTGGGCTTTTTGATAGAATTTATACTTACTGATGGCGATTTCGCCCATATCTTCGCTTGCTAAATTTGCTCTAAATTTCGTGTTATATTTTTCGCTCGCATTTGCGTTTAAAAAGCTTGAAATGTCCGTAAATTCAGGCTCGTCAAGGCTTGCGTCATCGCCAAAGTGATTTTGCAAATCTCCCATCAAATTCGCCCACGCTTTTTGTGGCAAAAGATAAGGCGCATAGGCGATATGGCAGCTTCCGCACTCTTTTTTGTAAAGCGCGTAGGGCTTTTGCGTGCTAAAAGCTGGCGGAGTGCTTGCGTGCAAAAGCGAATTTGCAGGCGTTTGCAAAAGCACGCACAAAAGGGCAAGGGCGCACAAAGCAAGGGCGCAAAACGCCTTTTGAGCGGCGTTTAAACGCACGCTTTCATCTTGTGCGGTGCGTTTGTAGCCCGTGATGATGGCGTTTAGGCTATCGTTTTTGCTGATGAATTTATCGATGAGCGCGCCGCAAATATGAACGCAGGCGACAAGCAAAAGCGCATTGACAAAAAATTCGTGCAAACTGCTTAAATTTGGGCTATACGCGAAGTAAAGTGCGCTAAAAAGCCCTTTTTGCTCGCTTTGTCCCCAAAGCAAAAGCCCGCTGAGCGTGCTTAAAATGCCAAGTGTGAAAATCAGCACCACAGCCCAGCTTGAAGCAGGATTGTGCGCTGTAAAGGGCTTTTTGCCACTAAAAACGGAGCGCAAATACCCCCAAACCCCGCTAAAATGAAAGTCCGCAAAGCGCGAAAAACGCGTGCCGACAAAGCCCCACACAAGGCGAAAAACAACAAGCGCCCCAAAAAGCACGCCCAAAACGGCGTGGCTTACAAAGCCTTTTTGCGTGCTGGCAAGCAAAAAAGCAAGCGCAAAGCACGCGATAAAAAGCAGGTGCAAAAGGCGGTTGAAAAAAGGAAAAATATAGCTTTTAATCACGCCACGCACCATAGTTTGGGATATAAACCGTGCGTTTGCTAAACTCGCCCTTTTCAGCGTCCTTGTGGCAGGCGGCACAGCGAGCAAGTGAGCGCACTTCTTTTTGGTTGATTAAATTTTTGTCGATTTTGCGGTGCTTTTTTTGCAAATACGGGATTTGCGTTAGGCTCGTGTAAAGCGTGCCTTGCTGCAAAGAGCGGGTGATTTTGACACTGCGTTTGTAGTTTGAGCGTTCGCTCGCATTTTGCACCAAATAGCTTTCAATCTGCGCCCGCTCACTCTCATCGATACTCGCATCTGTGCCGTAGTGTTGATTAAGCGTTTTCATTATGTGCTGCCACGAAGCACTTGGCAAAAGCCCCGCAGGGTAGCCAAAATGGCAGCTCGCGCACTCTTTGGTATAAAGTGCGTTTGGCACATAAGCCACGCCTTTGCCACCGCCGCGATAATCCTTACGATAATCGCCATAATACCTCTCTTTCGCGCTTAAATCAAGCGCAAAAAAGAGCAAGAAAATCGCCCCAAATGTCGCACTCATCTTAAAAAAGTGCCTTTGAAAAATGCCTTCATTTCGCGCCTCACTGCTTGATGAGATAGTAAAGCACATCGCCTTTTTCAAGTGCTGTGCCTTCGCGCAAAAAGACATCTTTAAAGTTGCGTTTGAGCCACTTTTTGACTTCTTTTGTGTCTGTCAAGCGGCTAGGATTTGCGCTTGGTGCAAGGGGTGCGATGGATTTGCCTGTGAAAACATTTGTCGCACTTTGCTTTAAATTCGCGTTGTGGCAGCTTTGACAGGACAAGATTTCGCCGTCTTTGCCCTTGTTTTTAGTGGCAAAAAGCCTTTCGCCACGACCTGCGTCAAAATCCGTAAAACTTGGATTTTGCGCCTTTGCCTGAGCTTTTAGCTCATCGATATAGCCTTGCATCGCGCTGTTAAAGCCCGCTGCGTTTAGGTTTGCGGCGAAAAACGCCAGCACTAAAAAAGAGAAAATCTTTTTCATTTTTGTCCTTTGTAAAAAATCACAAAGGCACTTTATCAAAGTTTTGTGAAGTGAGTGTGAATTTTTGAATGTAAATTTATTTTTTGGCAAATTATCATCAAAAATTTAAAAAATTTGCAATTTTTTTAAAAAAAAATTATTAGAGGTGTAAAAACGACATTATGTGTCGCAGGGCTGTGTTACAATGGGCTTTTTTAAACGAAAATTTGCGCTTTAAAAGCGTTATGAAAGTGCGCTAACAAAGCTACAAGCGGGATTAGACGGATTTTGAGAAATTTACGCCTGACGAGCAAGAAAGGCTAGAACAAATCGCCCAAAAAGCCGCAAGAATTCAAAGGTTTATTGTAAGTGATTTTACCAAAGATGGAGTTTGGGTTGATACGCAAACGCTCATCGAAAAAGCTCGTTTTACACTATGGTTATCGCGCTAAGCAAAAAGGCAAAATAATTTGCAAATCGCCTTTGCGTTGCTATGCGGTTGAATTTAACGCTAAATTTTAACAAGCGGAATTTTGTAAAATTGCTCGCGCTAAACGGCGTTTAGCCCTTAATCAACTCGTTAAATTCGCTCTCATCAATGCAACGCACGCCTAAATTTTGAGCCTTGTCAAATTTGCTACCTGCATTTTGCCCGTAAAGCACAAAGCTCGTTTTACTTGAAACACTCCCGCTTACCTTGCCGCCTAAACTCTCAATAAGCGCGCTAAATTCATCTCTTGGGCGTGAGAGCGTGCCTGTGATGACAAAACTTTTGCCCGCAAAAATTTGGCTCGCACCTTGAAAATCCTGCGCTACGCCCTGCGAAGTCAAATTTGAATTTTGCAAATCATCAAAGTCTAAAATCTCATAAAATTTCAAAATCCGCTCGTAATTTACCCGCAAAAACTCGCTCACACTGCGCGCCATCACTTCGCCAAAGTCTTCAAGCGTGCTAAAATCGTCCTCGCTTTTGTCTATCCACGCCTTGCCAAAGTTGCGAGCGATTTTTTTAGCCGCCACTTCGCCAATATGCTCAATCCCCAAAGCGTTGATAAAGCGGTAAAGCTGGGTTTTGCGGGCGTTTTTTATGGCGTTGAGTAGGTTGTTGATTTTTTTGTCCTTAAAGCCTTCCAAGCCCTCAAAATCAGCACTTGTTAAGAAAAAAATGTCCTCTATGCTCTTTATCTTGCCCTCTTTAAACAAAAATTCAACTATGCTTGCCCCAAGTCCGTCTATGTTTAGGCACTTTTTGGAGACAAAATAAATGAGCGCGCCCACTACACGCGCCTCGCAGCTTAAATTTTGACATTTTATCAAAATGCCCTCGTCCAAAAGCTCGCCACCACACTCAGGGCAGTGCGTGGGGCGTGCTATGTCGCGCTCATCACCTGTGCGCCGCTCTGTGAAAACCCTTGTGATTTTAGGAATCACATCGCCACTTCGTATGATGCTTACTTTGTCGCCGATTTTCGCATCAAGTCTAGCGATTTCATCAAAGTTATGCAAGGTCGCAGAACGCACCGTAACGCCCTCGATAACCACTGCTTCAAGCACCGCCACAGGCGTGATAACCCCGCTTCGTCCCACTTGTAAATTTACACCCAAAAGCGTTGTCGTTTTTTCAAGGGCTGGGAATTTAAACGCTGCCATAAAGCGCGGAAATTTCACGGTGTAGCCAAGCTGGGCGCATTTTTCAAGGCTGTTAAGCCGCACAACCATTCCGTCCATCATCATCGCCTTGCTCTCTCTTTGGCTTAAAAGCCCTTTATAAGCGGCGATAACTTCATCTAAGCTTTTACAAACTCTTACAAAATCATCTTTTAAAAAGCCTAAATTTCGCACAAAGTCCATAACTTCGCTGTGTTTTTTGAATTTTAGCGAATTTTCGCCCACGCCCCAAGGGTAAAATTTCAAATTTCGCTCTTTGGTGATACTTGTATCAAGCTGGCGCAAACTGCCACTTGCGGCGTTTCGCGGGTTAGCAAAAAGGCTTTGTCCGCTTGCGGCTCGCTTTTGGTTAAGCTCGTCAAAATCAGCCTTTAAGATGACGATTTCACCGCGAATTTCTATGCGTTCTTTGTAGTTTATGTGTTGTGGAATGCTTGCTATGACGCGCACATTTTGCGTTATGTCCTCGCCAACTTCGCCGTCTCCTCTTGTTGCGCCACTTACTAGCTCGCCGTTTTCGTAGGTAAGGTTTAGGCTCGCTCCGTCAAATTTAGGCTCGACAAAAAAGCTGTCATCACTTGAATTTAAAGCTAAATTTTGGCTTTCTAACTCGCTAAAAAGGCTGTTTGGGGTGGAGTTTTGGCTTGAAGTTTTTTCGCATCTTTTCGCCCAAGCGATGAGTTCAGCCTCGCTAAAAATGTCCTCCATAGACCACATTTTCGCGCTGTGTTTGAGCTTGCTAAACTCGCTTTGAATGTTTGGGGCGACCTTTTGCGTGGGCGAATTTGCGCTCACAAGGCTAGGGTTTGCGCTTTCAAACTCGCGCAAACGGCGAATGAGCGCGTCATACTCTTCATCGCTTGCTAGCGGCTCGTCCTTTTCATAGTAAGCCCTCATCCACTCGCTGGCTATTGCCACGCTTTGTAAATACTCTTTTTCACTCATCGCTAAGCTCTCTCATCGCGTTTTCAAGCGCAAAGGCTTGTTTATGCTCGTATAAATCGTGCGTGCGGATAATGCTCGCACCATTTTTAAAGGCTTCTAAATGCAAATAAAGGCTGCCCGCAAGGCGCTCTTGCACCTCGCTTGGAAAGTAAGCGTTGATGACGCCTTTGCGGCTAGCTCCCACAAGCAAGGGCTTTTCAAAGTGCAAAAAATGCTCTAAGTGCTTGATTAAAAGCATATTGTGCTTTGGGGTTTTGCCAAAGCCTACGCCTATGTCTAAAATCACATTTTTTACCCCGCAAGTATCTAAAATTTCGAGCTTTTTAGCAAAAAATTCATCAATTTCGCCAAGCAAATCATCATAGTGTGGGCTATTTTGCATATTGTGCGGTTCATTTTGTATGTGCATCAGGCAGTAGCTTGCGTTGTAGCTTTTTGCAAGGTGCGCTAACGCTTCATTTTTAAGCCCCATAATGTCATTTATCAGCGAAAAACCCCTATCAAGTGCGAATTTAAGGCATTTTTCATCAAAGCTATCAAGGCTAAATGTGCTTTGCTTGAAATAATCATTCTTGTAAATAAGCTCTAATGGCTCTTTAAGCCTTGAAAATTCCTCATCACTTCCGCAATACAAGCTCCCAGGACGAGATGAAACCGCACCTATATCGACAAAATCAGGCTTTAAGGCAAGTATGGCTTCGAGCCTTTTTTGAAAGTTCTCTTTTTTTACGCGACTTGCGGGGTTAAAGCTGTCCTCATTTATGTTTAAAACCGCCATAAGTTTTGCTTTTTTGGGCTTTTCAAAGTTTTGATTTAAAAAGGCGGCTAAATTTTTCAAGCCAAAATCTTGCTTTTTTTCCCTTTCGACAAGCCTTTGAATTTGCGCTTGTGTCGCCATTAAAAGGGCGTTTGAATTTTCGCTTTTGCCTAAAATGCTGTCCTTGTGCGTAATGCACTCAGCTCCCACGCTTAAAGCGTCTTGTTTGAGTATGTTTGCGGCGGGTGCGCTTATGTTTTTAATCAAAAAAAAGTGAATTTGAGCCTTTTTGCTCATCATTTTTTGCCCTATTTTATGGGGCTTGATAAAGTCGCAAAGTGCGTTAAAGTCTGTGTTCGCGTTGATTTTGTAAAAATTCATTTTTTGCTCTCATATAAATTTAACAAAAGCGTTGCTAAAATCACGCCCGCCTTGCCATTTAAGCGCGCAAGCTCGTAGGCTTGATAAAAAAATTCAAGTTCCTTTTCGCCCAAAGCGTGCGTTTTGCTGCTGTGTAAAGTTAAATTCGCTACCATTTCTTGCAAAGCTACCTTATCCAAACCCTCATTTTCTTGCAAGAATTCAAGGATTTTTTTTAAATCCAAATGATTTAAGTCTAAATTTAGGGCTTGGCGGGGCTTTTTTTTGTTTAAAACTTCGCAGATAAAACGCGAACGAACTGTGGCTAAAAGCAAATTTTTAGACGGGCAAACGATGAGAAATTTTACATTTTTGGGCGGTTCTTCAAAGAGTTTGAGTAAGAAATTTTGAGCCTCGCCGCGAAAGGCGTTTGCCATTATCACTATGATTTTTTCGCTGTTTTCGGCTATGTAGCTTTCTTTTTCAACCGCTCTTGCATCGTCCATCAAAAACTCCACCGCTGGAATTTTAGGGATAAAACGCAAATTCTTTTCGCCAAAGTCCTTTATCATCTGCTCTTTCACGCTTTCAAAATCGCTTGTGATGAGAATTTTACTGCCAAATTCGCTCAAAGGCTTACCCTTGAAAACAAAATCGCCTCCAAACTCTTGTCAAAGAGCTTGTAAAGCGTGATGAGCTTTTCGTCTAATTCGCTGTCCTTTGAGCTTAACAAAAAGCTGTTTTGCAACTGCTCATCAAGTAGCCAAAGCAAGCTATCATCGCGGCTGCGGGCGATTTGAAATTTTATATCTTTGTTTGAGCCTATGTAAAAATACACAAAGCCACTTGGAAAGGCTGTTTCAAGCAAATCATTCAGCAAGATAATGTCATCGTTGTTTTTGACTTTATGCGGATAAAAATTGTCAAGCGAAAAGACAGGCACGAAAGGGCGGTAGGATTTTGCGTTGATATTTTGCAAAAAATATCGCTCATACCACGCGCGTGGCTCATCGCTCATTAAAATAAAGCTCTTGCCTTCGAGCATTAGGCTGAATTTTGCTGCCATTAAGGGCGCAAATTCAAGCCTGCGCGTTTCTAGCCACTGCATAAAAACGCCGCCTTCTCTAATGCTTTCAAGCAAGAATTTCAAATAGTCCATTATTTATCCAGCTCATAGGCTTCGTGTAGCACTCTAACGGCGAGTTCGGCGTATTTTTCTTGCACTATCATTGAGATTTTAATCTCGCTCGTGCTTATCATACCTATGTTTATGCCTTCTTTTGCAAGGGCTTTAAACGCCTTTGACGCCACGCCTGAATGGCTTTTCATACCCACGCCCACTATGGAGACTTTGGCTATATCTTTGTCGCTTTCTATGACTATGCCATCAAGCACCTTTTTCATCGTGCTTTTGGCGAGTTCTAACTCATTTTGCGGCACGGTAAAGCCTAAATTTGTCGCTCCATCAACGCCTACATTTTGGATAATCATATCCACATTTATGTTTGCGTCCGCTAGGGCTGAAAAAATCTCAGCCGCGATACCGGGCTTGTCCTTAATCTTGCGTAAAGTAACGCGGGCTTGATTTTTATCAAGTGCGATTCCACTAACTAATGCTTGTTCCATACTTTCTTCCTTTGTGATGAGTGTTCCTTCGTTGTTGTTAAAGCTACTGCGTGTGATGATACGCACGCCAAGCTTTTTTGCTAGTTCTACCGAGCGATTTTGCAGCACCTTTGCGCCAAGACTTGCAAGTTCAAGCATTTCATCGTAAGAAATCGTGTCTAACTTCCTTGCCTTAGGCTCTATGCGTGGGTCTGTGGTATAAACCCCATCGACATCGGTGTAAATCTCGCACACATCAGCTTGCAACGCCCCAGCGATAGCCACTGCGCTCAAATCACTGCCCCCGCGCCCCAAAGTAGTAACGCGTCCGTCTTTATCCACGCCTTGAAAGCCAGCTACGACAACGATTTTGCCACTTTTTAACTCGTCTTTCATTGCTGTGGCGTCTATTTGCTCGATTCTCGCCTTTGTGAAAACGCTATCTGTGAGAATCCCAGCCTTTCTACCCGAAAAAGCTATGGCTTCATAGCCTTTTGCTTCAAGTGCTATGGTTAAAAGTGCCGAAGTAACGCGCTCTCCGCTACTTAAAAGCAAATCCATAGCCTGTAAATTTGGGCTTTTGGTGTAGAATTCAGCCTGTTCGATAAGCGAATTCGTTACTCCGCTCATCGCGGAGACTATGACAACGACATCGTTGCCTGCTTTTTTGGTTGAAATCACTCTTTTAGCGACTTCTTCTATGCGCTCCAAGCTCCCAACGCTTGTGCCACCATACTTTTGCACGATAAGCATTTTACAAATATCCTTTTTCTTGAAAGTATTGTATCACCTTGACATACAGCGGGCGTTTGAAATGTGTAGCCAGCTCGAAAAGCCGCTTCAAACTCACAAATTCATACGCCTCAAATTCAGGCTCGGCGGTGTTTATGTTGATTTTTGCCTTTGATTTTAGGCGCACTAAAAAATACTTTTGACTCTGCCCGTCAAAGTTGTATTTCTTGCGCTTTTCTTCAAGTATCTCGGGCGGAAAGTCGTAGTTTAGCCACTTTGGATAAGATGCGATGATTTCAACCTCGTCTGTGCCGATTTCTTCTTTAAGTTCTCTTAACAAAGCAACGGATGCGCTTTCATCTTTGTCAATGCCACCTTGTGGAAACTGCCAAATATCCAACATATCATTGCGTTTTGCCAAAAGCACCTTGCATTCTAGCGGATACTTCGGCGAAAGCACGATAGCAGCGACATTTGGGCGGTATTTTTTCTCCACACGACAATCCTTAATCAAAAATCAAAACACAATTATAGCAAGTTTTGTTTTAAAAAAGTTTGAAACAAAGTTAATCAAAACAGAATTTTCGTTATAATAGCGCTAAAATTCACGCAAAAGGCTTTATTTGCACCTTTATTTACACATTCCATTTTGCGATAGCAAGTGTTTTTACTGCGCTTTTACCTCATTAAAGGCTAATGAAAGCGTGAAAAAAGCGTATTTTAAGGCTTTGTTAGCGGATTTAAAGGCGCATTTTTCAGCGTTAAATATAAAACAAAAAAGCATAAAAACCCTTTTTATCGGTGGTGGCACGCCAAGTGTGGTTGATTTTAGGCTTTTTGAGAGTGTTTTTGAATTTTTAGCACCCTTTTTAAGCGATTTTGCTGAGCAAACAAGCGAGGCAAATCCGCATTCAAGCAATCTTTCGTGGCTCAAAAAAATGCGAGAATTTGGCATAAACAGGGTGTCCTTTGGGGCGCAAAGTTTTGATGAAAAAAAGCTTAAATTTTTAGGGCGAATTCACAGCGCAAAAGACATTTTTAAAAGCGTTGAAAATGCGAATTTAGCAGGCTTTGAAAATATAAATGTCGATATGATTTATGACAGCAAATTTGATGATAAAAAAATGCTTGAATTTGAGCTTGAAAACCTTGCAAAGCTCACTCAAATGGGACTTTCTCACATAAGCGCTTATCATCTTACACTTGAAAAAGGCACGGCTTTTGAAAAACGCTTAAATTTCAAAAAAAATGCTCCAAATTTGATGAAATTTTTTATAAGAGGCGTTGAAAATTTAGGATTTTTGCACTATGAAATCAGCAATTTTGCTAAAAAGCAAAACGCCATTTGCCAGCACAATCTTGCTTATTGGCAAGGCGCAAAATATCTTGGTTGTGGCTTTGGGGCGGTGAGCTTTTATGAAAATCAAAGATTTTACACGCACAAAAGCCTTGAAAGATACCTTAAAGAGCCAAATTTTAGGCAAAGCGAAAGTTTAAATCAAAAGGATTTGCTTTTGGAGCATTTGTTTTTAGGCTTTCGTAGCATTGTGGGCGTAGATGAGAGGGCATTAAGCAACGCACAAAAGGAAAAAGCGCAAATTTTAGTGCAAAATAAAAAGCTCACGCACAAAAATGGGCGATTTTATAACCCAAATTTCTTACTCAGCGATGAACTTGCCTTGTTTTTGAGTGAGTAAATTTTTCGCCGCATTGATGACAAGTTCGGGTTTTAAATCCTTCATACAAGCGTGGTGTTTTAGCGGACAAATGCGTTTCATACAAGGCATACAGGGCAAATTTAAATGCACTAGCCTTGCGTTTTCGTTGTGCCACGGGCTAGTTTGCGTAAAGCGAGTGGGACCAAATACCGCAATGGTAGGCGTTTTGTAAAAGGCTGCTATGTGCATAGCCCCGCTGTCGTTGCTTACAAACAAATCAAGTGCTGAAATCAGCTCACACAGCTCTTTTATACTGGTTTTTCCGCAAAGATTGTGAGCCTTTACGCCCTTTTTAGCAAGCCAAAGCTCTATGTCATCGCAAATTTCTTGCTCAAAACTCGTGCCAAAAATCAAAATTTCGTGTGTTGAGCTAAATTCAAAGCCAACTTGTGCGAAATATCCTTTGTCCCAGCACTTTGCCAAGCCGTATTTTGCGCCTGCGTTGATACCAAGCCACTTTTTATCAGCACTAATGCCGAATTTACCGAGCAAATTTTGCCTTTCTTTTGATGAAATGCCCTTAAATTCAAGCACAGGCAAAAAAAGCTCATCGCTTTGCGCCTTTATGTCAAGGGCTTTTTGGACAAAAGCAAGGTATTTTAGCACTTGATGAGCGTTTTTGTCTTGCTTTTTGTCAAAAATAAATTTGTGTTTTGAGTTAAGCAAAAAGAGCAAAATTCGCGCTGAAAACGCTGAACGAAAGGAAAAAGCATAATCAAACTCGCCTAAATTTCTTGCAAATTTGTATAAATCCTTAAAGCGAGCAAGTGCGCCCAAAATGCCCTTTTTTTTAGGCGTTTGCACGCAAATTTGAGCGTTTTGATAGTCTTTAAATAGCTCGCAAGCCACAAAAGAGCCATAAAGAATGAAATTTAGCTCTTGCTTGTCGTTAAATTTAGCGGAATTTGTGGCGTTTGGTGCGCTTTGAATTGTGTCATTTACAAGCCTTTCAAAACGCGAAAAAATGAGCCTTAACGCCGCACTTGCCATTACGCTATCGCCCAGCCAAGTGGGAAGATTTATAAAGATTTTCAAATTTTGTCCTTGTTAGCATAAATTTTTCATAATCATAGCAAATTTATCAGCAAAATAAGATAAAAATTTATACGACAAAAATTATCCAAAACAATTTTTTAACAAAAAAATCTAAATTTTAAGCAAAAACAAAGAAAAAATGTTTTATAATGTGAGTTCAAATTCATTTTTAAGGAGAGTCGATGAACCCAAGTAATGCGTTAAGCTATGACTATACAGTCGCTAAACTCTTTATGTTTGCGACTATATTGTTTGGCATCGTTGGTATGGTTATAGGCGTGCTTATAGCCTTTCAGATGGCATACCCTGACCTGAATTACCTTGCAGGCGAGTATGCGACCTTTTCTAGACTAAGACCTTTACACACTTCGGGGGTGATTTTTGGTTTTATGCTGTCTGGAATTTGGGCGACCTGGTATTATGTAGGTCAAAGAGTTCTAAAAGTGAGTATGGCTGAATCGGGCTTTTTAATGTTTATCGGTAAGCTGCACTTTTGGTTGTATATGCTGTTGATGGTGGTTGCTGTCTTCACGCTTTTTGCTGGTATTTCTACCTCAAAGGAATATGCTGAGTTAGAATGGCCACTTGACATTCTTGTGGTGCTGGTTTGGGTGCTTTGGGGAGTGAGCATTTTCGGTCTCATAGGCATTCGCCGTGAAAAAACGCTGTATATCTCCGTGTGGTATTATATAGCGACATTTTTAGGCATTGCTATGCTCTATCTTTTCAACAATATGTCTGTGCCGACTTATTTTGCAAGCGGTGGCATAGGCAATTGGTGGCATTCAGTTTCTATGTATGCAGGCACAAATGATGCTTTGGTGCAATGGTGGTATGGACACAACGCTGTGGCGTTCGTCTTTACGGTGGGTATCATCGCGCAAATTTATTATTTCTTGCCAAAAGAGAGCGGGCAGCCTATTTTTAGCTACAAGCTTTCGCTTTTTGCGTTCTGGGGCTTGATGTTTGTGTATTTGTGGGCTGGCGGACACCATCTCATCTACTCAACCGTGCCTGATTGGATGCAAACTATGGGTTCGATTTTCTCGGTGGTGCTTATCTTGCCAAGCTGGGGTTCAGCCATAAATATCTTGCTGACGATGAAAGGCGAGTGGAATCAACTCCGTGAAAGTCCGCTTATCAAATTTATGATTTTAGCTTCGACATTTTATATGTTCTCAACCCTTGAAGGTCCTATCCTTTCTATCAAATCAGTAAATGCCCTAGCGCACTTTACAGACTGGATACCAGGACATGTGCACGATGGCACACTTGGTTGGGTTGGCTTTATGACTATGGCGGCTTTATATCATATGACTCCGCGAATGTTTAAAAAAGAGCTTTACAGCAAAAGCCTTATGGAAGCGCAATTTTGGGTGCAAACTACGGGCATAGTGCTTTATTTTGCGTCTATGTGGATAGCAGGTATTACGCAAGGTATGATGTGGCGGGCAACTGACGAGTATGGCAACTTGCTTTACAGCTTTATCGACACGGTTGATGCGATGATACCTTATTATTATATACGAGCAATCGGTGGCACACTCTATCTTATAGGGTTCTTTATGTTTGTATATAACATTTGCAAGTCAATCTCAGGTGGCAAGGCGCTTGACAAAGAGCCTGCAAGTGCTTCACCTATGGCAGCATAAAGGAGGGGACAATGTTTGCTTGGTTAGAAAAAAATCCATTTTTCTTTGCGGTGGCGGTTTTTGTTGTCATCGCTTATGCTGGGGTTGTTGAGGTGTTGCCAGACTTTGCGAACAACGCAAGACCTATTGAGGGCAAAAAGCCTTACACTGTGTTGCAACTTGCGGGAAGGCAAGTGTATATCAACGAAAGCTGTAATGCTTGCCATTCTCAGCTTATCCGTCCGTTTAAAAGCGAGACTGACAGATACGGTGCTTACTCAAAAAGTGGCGAATTCGCTTATGACCGCCCATTTTTGTGGGGTTCAAAGCGCACAGGACCTGATTTAGCTCGTGTAGGTAACTACCGCACTAGCGACTGGCACGAAAATCATATGCTAGACCCAAAATCAGTCGTTCCAAGCTCGATAATGCCAGCTTATAAGCATTTGTTTAAGAAAAATGCTGATGTGGTAACAGCTTATGCTGAGGCTTTGACCGTGAAAAAAGTCTTTAATGTGCCTTATGATGTAGAGGGACAAACCCCGCTTGGCACACTTGAAGAAGCGCAAGAGAGCGCAAAGGCTGAGGCGCAAGCTATCGTAGATGCGATGAAAGACCCTGAGATAAAGGCTGCTTTTGAAAACGGCGAGATTAAAGAAATAGTCGCTTTAATCGCGTATTTAAACAGCTTGAAGTAAGGCGTAGGCTATGTTTGAGTTTTTAGGTTCTATCACCAAGGAGCAATGGGAAGCCTTTCAAGGCTATGGCTTTTTTGCGCTTGTGGCTTTTATGGTGGTGGTTTTGTATGCGTATTGGTTTCATCTTTACAAGAGCGAGAAAAAAGGCAGACGGGATTATGAAAAGTATGCCAAACTCGCCCTTGATGATGAAATCGATGACAAAGTTTTAGAACAAAGGAGCAACTAATGGAGTGGCTAAATTTAGACGATAGTGTAAATCAGTTATCCTTAATCGGTGCTGCTGTCATCATCTTAGCGACTTTGGTAGTCGTGGCGATGATGTTTGCGCAGATGAAGGTCAAAAGAGACACAGCAGAGCTTACCGAGCATAACTGGGACGGCATAGGCGAGTATAAAAACCCCGTGCCTGTGGGCTGGCTGGTGATATTTTTTCTCACCATAGTGTGGATGCTTTGGTATTTCTTGCTGGGTTATCCTTTAAATTCATACTCACAAGTAGGCGAGTATAACGAAGAAGTTTCCGCACACAATGCGAAATTTCAGCAACGATTTCAAGATATGTCCCAAGAGGATAAAATCGCTATGGGGCAAAATCTCTTTTTGGTGCAATGCGCCCCTTGCCACGGCATCACAGGCGATGGCATCAACGGCAAAGCGCAGAATTTAAGCGGCTTTTGGGGAACAGAAGAAGCCATCAAAGATGTCGTCATCAACGGCACACAAGGCAATTCGCCTTTGCAAGCGATGAGTAAGGCGGCTGATTTGGGCTTGACGAGCGAAGAGGACATTAACGCTGTGGTAGCTTATGTGGCTGAGCGGCTTTCGGCTCTTAAAAAGACGAAAAACCCTGACTTAGCAAGCTATGGCGAGCTTGTTTATCAAGACTACTGCGTGGCTTGTCATCAGCTTGATGGCACAAGCCGTGTCGATGGTAGCGAGCCTATGGCTGGGGACTTAACGAAGTATGGTTCAGCCGCCTTTACCATAGACATTTTAAATCGTGGCAAAGATGGCTTTATCGGCTCTATGCCAAAATTTGACGAAAACCTACTCAACGACATTCAAAAAGAAGCCGTCAGCGAGTATGTGAATTCTCTTACAAGGGGGCAGTGATGGAAGAAAATACTAACAGAGGCGTTTTCGCCCTAAATGGCGTAACAGGTATGCTTATCGCCACAGTGCTGTTGCTGTCGATACTTGCGGGGCTTACTTGCTGGGGCATAAGCGCACAGCAAAGCGTTATGCAAAAGCCTTATAGCTTTGACAAGGCACAAACGGTGAAGGAATTTGGCTCAAAACGCGCTAAACATATCATCATCAACGAAAAGGATGCTCAATGAACAAAGTCCTAGAATACCTTATCATCATCGGTTTAGTGCTTTCTGCGCTTGTTACAGCGTGGTCTGTGCTAACCCCAAATCATCTTTTTATCGGCTGAGTATGGTAAAAAGAGCGTTTCAAGGCGGTTTTTTAGCCGCCTTGTTTTTTTTGGTTGCAAATTTGAGCGTGGCTTTTGGCGCGAGTGAAAAAGGCACAAATTCAAACGCCTTAAATTCACAAGACATAAATTCAAGTCAAAATGAGATGAATTTAAGCAAATTTAATCAAAAATTCGTGCTTGTTAATGACAACATTTTAAAAGAAGAAGCCGTTGCAAAGCTCAACGAAATCGGCGCTGAGCTGAAAAAAGAAAGCAACATTACTTTGGCTTTGGCAGTAAGCATAGCAGGCTTAAATGAGCTAGAAAGCCTACAACAAGGGCTTGAAACGCCTTATCTTTTGTTTGTGATGTCCTTGCTTGACAAAAAAGTCAAGGTGCAATCAAAGGGCATTTGGCAAAGCAACGAAGAAGCCACACAAGTGAGCGAAAAGGTGCTTGAAAGCTCGGTGTATCCGCTTTTAGGGCAAAAAAACCCAAGCTATGCTGCCGCACTTTTTAACGGCTATGCGGACTTTGCCGACACGCTCGCAAAGCACGCAAAGATAAATTTAAACACAAGCATAGGCAACGCAAACCGCCAAACGATGAGCGTTTTTAGGATTTTGTTTTACGGCATTATCTTTATCGCTGTGCTTTATTATGTCTCTAAAAAATCAAGGAAAACACGCAATGAACGCTGATAAAAAATCAAAAAAAAAGGCGAAAAATTTAGATAAAAACGCCTTAAATTTAAGCACAAATTCAAAAGATAAATCCAAAAAAAGCGCACAAAAATCAGCAAAAAATTTGACACAAAATTCAAATGAAAATTCGCTCAATTTAAAATCAAATTCAAGCAAAAAATCATTAAATTCAAAGCTAAATTCAAACGAAAATTTAGGGCTAAATTCAGCCCAAATTTCAAAGCAAAATCCGCCCACAAACAAAAAAACATTCTGGCCCTACGGCATTTTGCTCTCACTTTTTGCCATAGTCGGTGCTTGTATCGCCACGATAATCTATGCGAGCAACTATCCTGTGTATGAGGATGATAGCTTTTTGGGTAAGTATCAAGAAGTGGATTATAATTTCAACGAAATCAAGCTCAAAGATGAAAATTTCAAAAACAGCTACCAAGTAAGCCTGAATTTAAAACCGCAATTTGACAAAAAAAAGCGTGAATTTTTTGAAGTAAAACCCGCCCAAGTGCTTGTTTTTCGCGTGGTTGAAAGGAATGATTTAAGCAAGAAAGCAAGCGATATAAACGCGACTTTGTTGCTTACCCGCCCGCATACAAACAAGCAAGATGAGTGGCTACAAACGAGTGAATTTAAGCTTGCTAACAAGCCTTTTAAGGATAAATTCGGCAAGCTCGGCACGGGCTACAAAAAGCACTCCAACGCCTACACTTTCACAGCAAATTTACCAAATCTAGCACAAGGACGCTGGCAGCTTAAACTCAAACTTGCCAAAGATGAAAACAGCATAGGCTTTTATGAATTTAACCTGCTTGTGAGCGAGCCTTGAAACTCTTTGTTTTCGCCACGACTAGGGCGGTGCGCGAGTTTTATGAAAAAAAGCTCACTCAAAACGCCTTACTTGACAAAGCCATAAGCGTGGCTGAATTTTTTGACGTTATCATTTACAGCCACAGGCTAAAAGCTAGCGAATATGAGCGTTTGATGCTGATGAAAAGGGCTTGCGAGCGCACCAAAAACACTCACAAACTCTTTATCCCGCAAGAATTCTTTGCCTTTTTGAAAAACAACGAATACCTTTTTTCTTTTTTCAAAGAACTCGCCCTAGCGAACAAAAGCGTGGAGGATTTAAGGGCAAGTGATTATTACGCGCAGTATGATGAGCATTTACAGATTTTAGATGAGCTTTTAAAAAACTATCTTTTGGCTTTAAAAGAGGCGAATTTGTGCGACAATATAGCACTTTGCAAGGATTATGAGTTAAATGTTGAATTTTTAAGTGCCTTTGATGAGCTTGTTTTTGATTTGCAAGGCTTTTTAAACTCGTTTGAAATGGGCGTTTTGCAAAGGTGTTGTGAATTTTTGCGCGTGAATTTAAGTTTTTACACAAGCAAATTTAACCTTTCTCATCTTAAATCCTTTTGCAAGGACTTGCCCCTAAAAAACGGGCATTTTTACGAGCTAAATTTAAACGAACACGCCATTTTGAGCGAAAAAAAGCTTGATTTTGCCCCGCAAAAGATAAGGGTAAAGAAATTCGAGCAAAGAAGCCTACAAGCAGCCTTTGTGTTTGAGAGCATTTCGCGCTTTATAAGGGCTGGGCTAAACCCCAAAGATATAGCCGTGATAACGCCTGATGAGAGCTTTTGCGCCTTGCTTAAAATTTATGATGAAAACAAAATGCTTAATTTCGCAAGCGGCACGCCCATAAATGAAAGCCTTTTTTACCACAAGCTAAAAGCCTTGTATGAAGCGGCAAAGCAAGAAAATTTCAGCTTTTATGAAGGGGTTGATTATTTGCAAAAAAGCGAGCATTTAGACTTACAAAACGCCACGCTCAAATGCCTTGAAATCTCAAATTTCAGCACCTTTTTCAAGGCTTTTCATCAAAAGATAGATTTTGACAGCTTTGCGCTTTTCATAAATCCCTTGCTTGAAAATGAAAGCGTGGAGCTTTTTAATCAAGTAAGCGATGAGCTTTTGTTTATCAAAGCCCTTTTAAACGCCCACTCTCTCACGCTTAAAGAGCTTTTAGAGCTCTTTTTTATCCGCTTGCAAGGTATTACTCAAAGTGATGTTAGCGGAGGCGCGGTGCGTGTGATGGGGCTTTTAGAAAGCAGAGCTTTACGCTATGAGGGCGTTATTGTTGTGGATTTTAACGATGAGTTTATCCCCAAAAGAAGCGTCAATGAGCTTTTTTTAAACAACGAAGTGCGCGCAAAGGCTGGGCTTTTTTCTTATGAAATGAGTGAAAATTTGCAAAGATTTTATTATGAACGCTTGATTAAAGGCGCCAAAGAAGTGGCGATAAGTTTTGTAGAAAATGAGCAAAGCTCAAAAACTCGCTTTTTGCAAGAACTTGGGCTTTTTTATGAAGAAGATATGGAGTTTAGTCAAAAGGCGTATCAAAGGGCGTTGCGGCTTGATTATGCGCCAAATGAGATTGATTTCAAGCCTTTAAGCGCGCCGATTTTGGATTATAATCTTTTCGCAAAGCCCCTTTCTTTTAGCCGTTTGGATAAATTTATCAAAAACAAAAGGACATATTTTTACGAGTATATCAAGCAGATAAAGCCCGCAAGAGAGCTTTTTGAGGAAAATGAGGCAAAAGAGCTTGGTTTGAGCTTGTACGAGCTTTTGCAAGAGTATTTTAGCAAGGAAAATTCAGGCTTTGAGTATGAAAAATTTAAAATTTTACTTGACAGCTCAAAACTTTCAAGGCTTGACAAAGCCCTTTTTAAACTGCGTTT
>OLGZ01000390.1_pt1 | contig 36372 bp, 29 predicted proteins | sample 1605981 | NCBI WGS metagenome assembly OLGZ01 (sample SAMN03283291) | human gut metagenome | biome: human-associated habitat; material: feces | host: Homo sapiens | place: Peru | collected 2012 | reverse complement strand
CGCGAAGGTGGCCATACGGTAGGCGCCGGTGTTGTAACCAAAATTATTGAGTAGTAAAATTGTTTAGTTCACTGTGGCGGGGGCATTTAACGATGCCCCCGCAGATAGCGTGAACAGCAATATTTTTAGAGATTTGTTCTCTCTTTTAAGGATAATAAGATGGCTAACGAAAGAATTACAATCGCGCTGGTTTGCACCGAATGCAAGAATAAAAACTATTACCAAGTGCGCGGTAAAAAGAAAGAATACAAGTTGGAAGTCAACAAGTTCTGCAAAAAATGCGGAAAAAGCACCAAGCATAAAGAAGGCAAAGCCTAAGATTTTTTGTGGGAGCGTCGGTTAACTGGTAAACCACCGGTCTCCAAAACCGGGACTGAAGGTTCGAGTCCTTCCGCTCCTGCCAGGTTTTATATCAAGGAAAACGGATATTTATGAATAAAGCAATCAATTTTCTCAAACAATCTGTTGGCGAACTGAGAAAATCCACCTGGCTTTCCAGACAGGAAGTGGTGCAATCCACTATCCTCGTTATGATTGTAGTGGCGTTGGTGTCTGCGTATGTCGGCGTCATTGACTTTGGCCTGACCAAAGTGTTGGGCGCAGTGGTCGGGGGTCGCTAATGGAAGAAAAAGCGTGGTACGTCGTGCATACCCAAACGGGGCACGAGGACAAAGTAAGAGAAAAAATCCTGCTTAATATTGACATCCAGGGCTTTGGGGACCGCGTTTTTCAGGTCCTGGTTCCCACCGAAGAAGTTGTTGAAGTCAAACAAAACAAGAAAATTTTACGCAAACGGAAATTTTTCCCTGGTTATGTGCTGGTACAGATGTTAATGACCAGCGAAGCATATTGGTTTATTAAGAATATTACGGGCGTAACCGGTTTCTTGGGTGATCCTAACCCCGTTCCGCTGCCGGAAGAAGAAATTGCCGGTATCGTGGAACTTACGGATAATCCTTCCGGTAAACCCAAACACGTGGTGGAATTTGAACGCGGCGAAAGCGTCCGTATTACGGAAGGTCCGTTCAAGCATTTCATCGGTGAAGTGGAAGAAGTCAACGAGCAGAAGAATAAACTGAAAGTAATGGTTACGGTCTTTGACCGCAAAACTCCTGTGGAAGTGGACTTCTTGCAAGTAGAAAAGAACTAGATTTTACCGCAGTAAAGCAGTAAAAAATACGGAGTAACAACAAAATGGCAAAAGAGAAAAAAATTAAAGGTTACATCAAATTGCAGATTCCTGCCGGTGCCGCTAACCCGGCCCCGCCTGTGGGTCCGGCTTTGGGCCAGCACGGTGTGAACATTATGGAATTTTGCAAACAATTCAACGCCAAGACGGCTAAAATGGAAAAAGGTATCAAGATTCCGGTCATCATTACTGTTTATGAAGACCGCTCTTTCACCTTTATTACCAAGATGCCGCCTATGGCTGTGCTGATTATCAAGGAATTGGGCCTGGCCAAAGGTTCCGGCGCTCCCCACAAAGATAAAGTCGGCAAGATTACCCAAGCCCAGTGCGAAAAAATCGCTGCGCAGAAATTGCCCGATTTGAACACGAAAGATGTCAAACAGGCCGCCGAAATGGTAAAAGGCACCTGCCGCAGTATGGGTGTGGACGTAGTAAAATAAATTTAAACTGAGGGAGGGCGAAAACGCCCGTTAAAACCTAAGGAGTATTTAAGATGGGAAAAAGATTGGAAGCCGCACAAAAGACGTACGACAAGTCCAAAGTTTACACGATGGCCGAAGGTGCTCAAATCGTAAAAGATAACGCCAAAGCCAAATTTGACGAAACCGTTGAAATCCACGTGAAACTGGGCATTGATACCAAAAAAGCCGACCAGCAGGTCCGCACCACCGTCGCTTTGCCGCACGGTACGGGCAAGACCAAACGCATTGCCGTTATCGCCAAGGGCGAACACGCGCAAGAAGCCCAACAGGCCGGTGCCGACAGAGTCGGTTGCGAAGACATTGTGGAAGAAGTGCTCAAAGGCAAAATTGACTTTGATGTACTCGTTGCCACCCCGGACACGATGAGAGATTTGGCCAAAGCCGCCAAAATCTTGGGTCCGCGCGGTCTTATGCCGAACCCGAAAAGCGGTACTGTAACCTTTGAATTGGCTAACACCATCAAAGCGTTGAAAGCGGGCCGCATTGAGTTCAAAGCCGATGCGTACGGTATTGTGCACGCCATCATTGGCAAAGCGTCCTTTGACGCCGCCAAACTGGCCGAAAACGCCAAGGCAGTAATGGATACTATCCTCCGCGTGAAACCCAGCACCTCCAAAGGTGTGTATGTGCAGAGCGTATCGCTCAGTTCTACTATGGGACCTGGCGTATTTGTCAGTTACAAATAAGTTCTCTTTTGCACACAAAAACCCCGCGACTTTACGGTTGCGGGGTTTTTTGTGCCTGTCTGATAAAACACCTCCGGCGAACTCTGTGGTGTTTTTTCCTCATCTCCAAATGTTTCAATCGGGGCTTTAATAACAGCAAACTGAAATTCTGCACGCGCCGCATCAGCAGACTTTTGGAAAGGAGGAAAGATTTTTATAGATTTTTCTCAAAATAACTTTGCTATTTGCTATTATCTTTTTATAATATAAAAAAGTCGCATTGGGGAGAATTATATGACAAATTTTTTAGCCCGCACGCTTTGTATTTTCACTCTTTGCTTGTCCGCCTCGGTACTGTTTGCACAAGGGCGGCCTCTTCGCCAGGCTCCCAGTACGCTTACCAAAGCGGTCAAGGCAGCGCACCCCAAAGTGCCGGGCCGAACCTTTTCTTTTCCCCATTTGGAAAAATTGCTGATACAGCGGGAGTTACTTACGCGCCAAGCCTTGGATAAATTGCCGTTGGCGGCGAATTTGCTTTTGCCGGACGAAATGCCTGCCCTTGCCGTTAGCGGCTGGCCGTGGAAACGCGACCCGTTGGGGCCGTATGCGGAACTCCCGTTTTTTAGAAAATTATCGCCCGAAGCCCAGCGTAATTATTTCCTGTCAGCAAATAACCGCGCCATTGCCGCTTTGTGGAAACAGCGAGCGGCTTTGTTTCAGGCCATAAAAGCGCGGCAAAACGATTTTTTAACGCAAAAGATATCTAATCCCGCCCAGGAGCCTTTCGTGCAAATGGCGGCCCAAATCAGCCCGGAAATCAACCAAGTAATGATAGGAGAAATACACGATTATACCTGGTTACAGCCCGGCATAAGTTCCTTTTTGGAAGCCCTGCGGGCCAAATACCCGAAGCGCCAAATGGTGTTGGTAACGGAATTTTTACCGCGGGGCAAAAAAAATATGCGCCCCGCTCGGGATTGGATGCGGCAGGCTAACCCGGAATACGAAACCCTGTTCAATGAGGCCACCCGTTTGGGCATACGCATTAAAGGGCTGGAAAGCAATTATATATATTTCCACACGCCGCCAAAAATGGAAATCCCCGGCGTAACGCCAGAGGAAGAAGTGAATATGTGGAGCACTCCCGAAGGGATGCGCGTGCGTAATGTGGATTGGTATCAGGCCATAGCCGAATACCGTAAGGAAATGCCGGATGCTTTGTTTATTGTGTATGCGGGAGCGGCCCATTTGGATTATTCCTACCTTTCTTCTCTCTCCCGTCGTTTTCCGCGCGAGGAAACCTTTATCGGCATGGTTTACCCGTATGTGCCGGACGGGAAAGAAATAATGACGTGCGATAATATAGATGAGGCTTTGCCTGCTTTAAATACGGTAAAATACCTGTCGTGGCCGTCAAAAGACTTACGAAATTTGGCGGGGTTTGATGTGCGTATTAAACTGCCAAAGCCTGCCAAACGGGAAACGAAATGAAGCGGATTTTTTTCCATATTTTCTTTTTATTTTGCACCACTCTTTGCTGGGGACAGGTAAGTATTTTGTCGGTTACGGATGAAGATAAGCACAAAACAAAGGAAGATTTTTACCATACATTTGAATATTTTATTAAACCGGCTGGCGGCGGGCAGCAAAACAAGTGTCAGGCTACGCGGATTGGGCGGCGGTGGTTCGCTACGGCGGCGCATTGTGTGGCGCAAACGTGTCAAAACGGATGTACGATTCAAATGGATTTATTGGAAAGGCCCGTGTCCGCCTTGGCAAGTGTTACGCATACGCCCAAAAAACCGGCGGTATTTGTCCACCCGGAATATTCGTCCAAAGTATTTGTCAAAAATGATTTTGCCCTTATCCGCCTGGATTTGGACAGGACCTCCCTGGCCTATTACCGGCACGCCACTAAAAAGCAGCCCTACAACCGGGCGCTGACTGCCCAGCAGTTTGCCGCATATTTAGAGCGGAACCGAAAGGTTAAAAGCCAGTTTACGCATATCAAAAGCCCCGAACTGCCCCCGTTGGTTTTGTTTGATAATTTTAACGCCATTATTGATCGTAAAATTTCCGTTATTTCCATTTTTGGCGGCGTGCGCAAAATAGAGCCAGACCCATATGTTGTACATTATGTAAAAGCCCTGGGGTTTGCTTACACCAAGAACTTTGGCATCCGCAAAGGGATGAGCGGCTCGGGCGTAATGACCAATACCGGGGAATTAATAGGCATTGTGTCGGGCAATATGACCTCCGCCCACTGGGAGAAAAAGAAAGGCGGCGAAAAAGTTCCCGCAGTAGAGGAATTGTTTATGTTCCCTGTATTTAATGCGGACGTGGCTGCCTTTATGGAACAGACTATGGGGAGCGATTATTATAAATTAACTTGGAAAGATGCCTATCCTTCTTTTGTATATAAGTCCCGGCGCAATTATGCTTCCGTCATAGAATCTGTTAATTATATCAATAAACAAAAATCTAAGTAAAAGCCCCGGTGGAAAACGATTACACCCCACATCATTTGTACACTCAATTAAAAAAGCCCCCGGTGAAATGGGGGCTTTTTAAACTAATTGTTCTTGGCTTCCCGCTTGGCCTTTCTGCGGGCGTTGCGCTTGTCCAAACGCTCCTGCTTGGTCGTGCGCCGCTTATAACCGGCGTGTTCGGGTGTGGTCGGGGCTTCGTTATCCAAATCGCCGTTCCACTCAAACTCCCGTCCGCCTACTACCAAGGAATCGCCGTCCTGCACCCCGTATTTAAGGAGTGCTTTTTCCAATCCTATTTTTTTGAAGATACCGCGCAAGCGCGCAATGGCTTCGGGCTGGTTAAAATTCGTCATTGCGATAAACTCTTCCACTTTTTTGCCTGTAATGTGGATGACGTCTTCTTCGTCGCGGAAAATGGAAAAAATCGGTTCTACCCGGTGCGTAACGGCGGATTGTTTTGTTTCTGCCGGAGGTTCAACCGGGGTAGCGGCCAAAATTTTAACTACTTCATCCAATACTTTGTTTACGCCCTCGCCGGTAGCGGCGGACATAAGCATTACTTTGTGTTTTTTAAACTTCTTTTTAATGGTTTCGTATGCTTTTTGCGCTTCGGGCAAATCCATTTTGTTTACTACGATAATACGCGGCTTGGCAAACAGTTTTTTATCAAAGGTTTTTAATTCGTTTTCAATTACTTTTACCGATTTTTCCGCGTTCATCCCGTTAAATCCTTCTGGATCCACTAAGTGCAAAAGTACGCGGGTGCGCTCAATATGTTTTAAAAATTGCGTGCCAAGCCCCTTGCCTTCGCTGGCTCCTTCAATAATACCCGGAATATCGGCGGTTGCAAAACTGAGGCCCTTGTGCAAGGTGATGCCCAAGTTGGGGTTCAAGGTGGTGAACGGGTAGTCTGCAATGCGCGGACGGGCGGCGGAAATGCGGCTTAAAAAAGTGCTTTTGCCTGCATTGGGGAATCCGACCAGTCCCAAATCCGCCAAAACTTTAAGTTCCAAAAAGAGAGTTACTTCTTCGCCGGGTTGTCCGTTTTCAGCAATGTGGGGGGCTGTATTGTTGCGGGTCTTAAACGACTGGTTGCCGCGCCCGCCCATACCGCCTTTGGCGACGGTAAATTGCTGTCCGGCTTCGGTTAAATCTACCAGAATTTGCCCATCTTTTTTAACAATAGTACCACACGGCACGCGGACGATTTTATCTTCTCCCGCGCGGCCTGTTTTATTATAGGTGCCGCCTTTTTCGCCGTTTTGGGCTTCAATGTGCGGGTTGTACGCCAATTCCAGAAGCGTAGTTAAATTGGGGTCGGCCTGCAAAATAATGTCGCCCCCTTTGCCGCCGCAACCGCCGTTCGGGCCGCCAAATTCAATAAATTTTTCGCGGCGGAAAGATAAGCAGCCGTCTCCGCCTTTTCCGGCGGTGAGGTAAATTTTAACACGGTCTAAAAAACTTCCGGATTGCATAAATTCGTCCTTTCTATACTTAAATCGTTTTGGCCGAAAGCAAATTAATATTCGGTTTGGGCCAGCAGTTTTTTGGATAAACGGCGTTTCGCCTTTGTGCGCGCCCTTTTTACTTTGGCCCGCGCAGGCGACTTGGTGCAGGTGTAAATCCACTCGTCTTGCGAAACGTGCAGTTCGTCCTTTTTCATTTTCTTATTGTATCATACGGGGGATTTTTTGTCCCGCTGAATAACTACAAAAAAAGCGGCAGGAGAACTCCTGCCGCTTTTTAAACTGTGAAGCGCTTATTTGGCCGCGTCGGCTTTTTTGGCTTTGGCGGGAGCCTTTTTCGCAGCCGTTTTCTTGGCGGCGGGCTTTTTGGCGGCTTTTACAGCCGGTTTTTTAGCAGGCTCTTTGGCTTCTTTGGTTTCCGCAACTTTCGGGTACACGGAAATTTGCTTTTTGCCTCTCGTTACCCATTCAAAAGTAACAATGCCGGCAACGCGGGCAAAAAGGCTGTCATCGCTGCTTCTTGCCACGTTGGTACCGGGCAAGAATTTGGTACCGCGTTGGCGGACGATGATTTCCCCAGCGTTTACAAACTGGGAGCCGTAGCGTTTAATGCCTAAACGCTGGCCGTGGCTGTCTCTTCCGTTGGAGGAAGAACCTTGTGCTTTTGTATGTGCCATAGTTTAGTCTCCCAAGTTATGCTAACTGGATATCCGTAATTTTAATTTGCGTTAAATCCTGTCTGTGGCCGATGGTTCTTTCGTAACCTTTTTTCGGTCTCTTTTTGAAAACGAGGATTTTCGGACCTCTCAAATGTTTTACCACTTGAGCGGTGACCTTGGCCGTGTTACCGGCTTTGGCATCTGCCGAGGTACCTTCTTCGTTAGCGGCCCAGAGGACTTTCAAGTCCACATTGGCGCCTACTTCCGCGTCCAGTTTTTCAACCTGCAGATTTTGACCGGGTTTAACCCAGTACTGTTTTCCACCAGTTTCAATAATTGCGTACATAAGTTTATTATACCAAATAAAGAGACACCTCTCCCGCCCCCTTTTACCTTGCGGTGTGGGGCCAAAAGGGCGTTCTCCCTTAATTTGTATATATATTATAACATAAATTTTGCGCTTATGGCGGGGTGTTATTTTCGGCAGACGTGCAGGCAGAGTGCAAATTTAATAAAATATAATAAAGAGATTTGAGGACTATGCCTACTAAAATGAAAGAAGATTATTATCAAATCCTCGGTATTGAGCGTACCGCCACCGAGGTAGAAATTAAGTCTGCGTTCCGGCGACAGGCTATGAAATTCCACCCGGACAGAAATCCGGGCAATAAAGAAGCCGAAGAACAATTTAAAAAAGTGAACGAAGCGTTTTCCGTTTTGTCTGACCCGCAAAAAAAGCAGATGTATGACCAATACGGCCACGAGGGTGTATCGGGCGCAGGCGGTTTTGGCGGGTTTAATGCAGGGGGCTTTGGGGATATCAACGATATCTTCGGCTCTGTGTTTGGCGATATGTTCGGCGGGGCATTTGGCGGCGGCCGCCGCGGAGCGCCGCGTGCCCAACGGGGGGAAGATTTAAAGTTGGATGTTACCCTGACTTTGGAGGAAGCGTTTGCGGGCAAAGAAGTTCCCGTAGATTATACCCGCCTAGACAACTGTGCCGAATGCGACGGTTCCGGTGCAGCCCCAGGCTCTGCGCGCAAAACGTGCCGTTCCTGCAATGGAACGGGTACGGTAACGTATTCGCAAGGATTTTTCAGTATGCGCCAAGTTTGTCCCGATTGTGGCGGCAAAGGTACGGTGGTGGAAAAGCCGTGTTCCTCCTGTAAAGGCAGCGGTACCAAACGGGTAAAAGAAAATATTACTGTTAAAATTCCCTCCGGCGTGCGTACGGGTGTAACATTACGCGTCTCCAATGGGGGCGATATTGGCACCAACGGCGGCGGTTTCGGCGATTTGTATGTAGAAGTACACGTTAAAGAGCATAAAATATTTAAACGCTCGGGAGATGATTTGCTGATTGATGCGCCGATTACTTATCCTCAGGCTGTTTTGGGCGGCAGTATTAAGGTGCCAACGATTGAGGGAAAAGAAATTGAGGTTACAATTCCCAAAGGCACACAGTTTGGCTCTGTGATTAAAGTGCAGGGGAACGGGATGCCGCGCCTGGGAAAAAAGGGCTTTGGCGATTTGCTCGTCAATGTGAAAATTGAAGTGATTAAAAAGCCGACGGCCCGCCAAAAGGAACTGTTGGAGGAACTCGCCAAGGAAACAGGCGGCAAAAAGAGTTTCCTCAAAGAGTTGTTTTCGTAAAGTTTATAAAAACAAACAAGCGGTCTGCCTTTTATCGGCAGGCCGCTTTTTTGTGCAAATCAAAGGACCAACAGTTGGGTGGAGTGCAAAAGTTGTTTGGCTTACTCAATTATTCCGCCGCCGAGGACAATGTCCCCGTCGTACATTACGGCCGACTGCCCCGCAGTAATAGACATTTGCGGCTCGTCAAACGCTGCTTCTATGCGCCCATTTTCAAGCACGCGCACAGTGGCTTTGGCCGGGTTGTGCAAGTTGCGGATTTTAATTTCGCACCGGAACTCTTGCGCGGGCGCTTCACCCGCCACCCACGACACCTTATCTGCCGTTAGTTTTTGGGAGTATAAGGCCTCTTGCGGCCCGATAACCACTTGATTTTTGGCCGCATCTAACCGCACCACATACATTGGCGTTTTAAAGCCGCTAATACCAAGACCCTTGCGCTTGCCGATGGTGTAGTGCCATAATCCTTCGTGTCGGGCAACCGCTTGGCCGTCCAGCGTAACAATATCGCCCGGCTTGCTGGGGAAGTTTAACAAATCGTTGTAATCTCCGCAGTAAAAGTCCTGGCTGTCCTCTTTATCGGCTACTTCCAGCCCGGCCTTGCGCGCAATTTCGCGAATTTCGGGTTTGGTCATTTCGCCCAACGGGAACAGCACGCGGGAAAGTTGCCGCTGGGTTAAGCGGTGCAAAAAGTAACTTTGGTCGCGCGATAAATCTTTGGCTTTTTTCAATAAATATTTGCCCGATTTTTCGTCAAACTCCACGCGGGCATAGTGCCCGGTGGCAAATTTATCAAATTTAATTCCTTGCTTTTCGGCGGCGCTGGGCAAAACGCCGAATTTAATCAAACTGTTACACAGCACGCACGGATTCGGTGTGCGCCCGCAGGAATATTCCAGGCGGAAATTATCCAATACGGCGCGGCGGTACGGGTCCCGGCAGTCCACTTTTACAAAGTCAATGCCGAGTTTGCGGGCAATATCTTCCACCTCTTGTAAATCTTCTTTTTCGGGAGATAAACACGCGTTTTTTTGGTATGGCCCCTCTGGTACCGGGAGCGACGGGTCCCATACAATCATCGTAGCGCCGATGACGCGGTAACCCTTGTCTTTTAAAATAACGGCCGAAGCGGCGGAATCCACCCCGCCGGATAGGCCGATTAGGATTGTCTCTTTTTCCATCAATTCCCTCTTTATGTTAAATTGTACTTTAGGTTGAAAGCCAAAAGGACACTATATTATAGTATTTCCCCTTGTGTGAACGCTACCCATAGCCCATAAAAATACCCGGCGGGATAGCCGGGTATTAAATCAGTTGCTTTGGTTTTGCTCCGCCGCGGGGACGGGGGCTGAAACCTCGTGGTTGGCGGGATTATTGTTATATAATTTACGCACGGAGGGGTAAATTTTTTTGAACGCCGCCACAATGTGCGGGTCAAACGATTTGCCGGATTCTTCCAAAATATACGCGTAGGCATCATCTGTCTTCCACGCTTTTTTATATACGCGGAACATACACAACGCATCAAACACGTCGGCCACCGTTACAATGCGGGCCTCTATCGGTATTTCCTCGCCCTTTAATCCTTTGGGATAGCCCGAACCGTTCCATTTTTCGTGGTGGTAGAGGCTCATCTTGTGAGCGATTTTAAGCACTTGGGAGTGTGCCCCTTCCAAAATGCGCCCGCCGTAAATGGTGTGCGATTTCATTATTTCAAATTCGTCGGGGGTGAGTTTGCCGGGTTTTAGCAAAATATTATCAGCCAAAGCCACCTTGCCGATATCGTGCAAGGGACTGGCGTTTTTAATCAGTTCGGCATCGTGCTTGTTAAGCCCCAAGGCCAGGGCCAGTAAATACGAAATAATACTGATATTTTTTAAGTGGGCGCGGGTGTCCTGTTGGTCGCGGTATTCGGCGGTAACGGCCAGGCGGTAAATGGTTTCCAACTGCGCAACGTGGACGTCTTGGTACAATTTGGCGATTTCAATCGCGCTGCCCGCCAAGGTGGCAAGCAGGAGCAAAATTCCCTCGTCTTTTTTGTCAAAGGGGGTTCCGTCGGCCTTATTGGCTACCTGAAACACACCTAACACTTTGCCCGAATTGTTTTTGAGCGGAATAGCCAGCATAGAGTGGGTGCGGAAATCAGTTACCATATCCACATCCATAGAAAAACGCGGGTCCTCATAAGCATTGGGCAAGTTGATAGTTTCGCCGGTGCGGGCTACCAAAGAAATTACCCCGTTGCCGTTGAGCGGTACGCGGATTTCGGTATGTTCCAAGCCCCGCCCTTGGGCAATTTTAGACCACAGTTCGTTTTTTTCTACATCTTTTAAATAAATGGTGCACCGCCCTACGTCTAACATTTTGGTAATTTGTTGGGCGATGATATCCAGTAGTTTATCTAATCGGAGTTCGCAGGAAATGCGCGCCCCGAATTCCACCAATAAGTTTAACTTCTCTTCGGCGGAAAGTTTGCCGTTTTCCGGCCTAAATGATTGCATATGCTTCTCACCCGTTTAAGCGTACGAAGTGGTCTGCCTTGGCTGACGGATAAAACTTTTTCAAATAAAAATTTAATTCCAAGGCGGACAGCCCTGACAATGTAAACACAGTCCCTGTCTGTGTCCGGGCGGTGCTTTGCACGGCGCGGAGCCAAATTTTGGGCGCGCAGTTAAACCGTACAAAACTATAACCGAACGCGGGAGAATCCGCATCCTTATACAAACACTCTACAAAATTTTTCTTAAAAAGTGTCTTTAAAGTTGTTTGAGCCTTGTCAAAAACTTTGCCCTCACGCAAAAAGAGAGCCCCTTTGTCTAACCGTACGGGCGCATTTTTAAAGTTTTCCGCGCTGGCCGGCTTGCGGGGCAAAATATCCGTAACAAATTTAAGGTTTTTGGCAAATTCCTGCGCTTTTTTGTGCCATTTCGGCCACGCGGTAAAAAGTTGCGCCGCGCGGGACAGAAAGAGATATACATCTATGCTGTCTGTCAGCAGGGGGAGTTTTCCGGTTGTTTCCCAGCGGACCAGCAGCCTTTTAACCGTGCGGCGGCTTTGGCGCAAATCCCCATATACATAATCAAACAGTCCGCTTGGGGTGTTGCCCCATACGGCGGTGCGGTGTTTTTGGTTGGCGGTTTTTAAAACCGTTGCGGCTAAATCAGGGATGCAAAATTCCGCTTCCAGCGAGGGCAAATAAATAAGCGTGGATTTTTCGGGCGCGGTGGAAATGCCTTGCTGTTTGAGGACTTTTGCGAGGGGTGGTGTGCGGCGAGGAAGAATTTGGCTGGCATAATTTACCCACCCAAAGCCGCATAAACGGGCGAGGCCGGTTTTGTTTGCCAAAAAAACAAGTCCGCACGCCCGCAAAAAGGCTCCCAGCCGTACTAGGCGGCTAAATAAGTGCGGGTGCTTTGTGCGCCAGGCAAGAAGCGTAAACAAAGTTTTAGGCAAGGTGTTTAGTTGCAAGGTCCGGCGCAGTTCCAGCATATGTTCGGCCGTTGGAATTTTGCCTGCACAGGCTTGCGTACAACGTCCGCACAACAGACAGGAATTGACCGCGCGTTCCAACAGGGGGCGGCTGTTTTTTACGTTTAATTTTTTTTCGGCTATCAAGCGCGCCAGTTGATTGCGCCCGCGTGGAGAAAAAGTTTCCTCATGGGTCAGCCAATAGGTTGGGCAGGCTTGCTGGCAACTTCCGCAACGGTTGCAAAAGCAAAGGGAGTCATATACGCTTCTTTCGCCAAACGGTGTATCCAACAGCATTAAATGCCGTTTGGGGTGCAAGGGGTCTAGTTGCGGCGGAATCAAATCAAACATTTTTTTCTCCTGCCAAAATAGGGAATAAATCCCCGGGGTCTAATTGCTTCTTAATAGAAGCCCAGAGCAACTGGCCGTTTTCGCGCACAAACGGCTTTTCTGGGGCTGCGGGAACGGGCTTGGCATAGATTTTGAAAGTCAGCCGGGTTACAAGGCCCAAAGTGCCTTGGGAGCCTGCAAACAGGCGGGTTAAGTGATATCCGGCGGCATTTTTCATTAGTTTGCCTCCATAGCGGACGAGCGAGCCGTCCGGCAAAAGGGCTTCTATCCCCAAAACTTGCGCGTAAAAGGACGGCAGACAGCCGGAACAGAAAGCCCCGCCCAAAGTTCCCTTGCCGTTAGGCAAAATGCCGTAAACTCCGGCTTGTGTTAAGGCGCGTGCCAAATTTTTTAATGTAACGCCCGCCTCGGCGGTTACCGTATAATTGGTTTTATCAATTTCCAAAATCCGGTTTAGCGTTTGGGTGGAAAGCGCGTTGGCTCCCTTGGTTTTTAGGCGGGAGTTTTCCCCGGTAATCAGGCACGGCGCGTGTACTTTTTTGCGCAATAAAATTTTTTCTGCCAGTTGCTTTGTTGCGGCGGATAAGGGTGCTTGTTCCCGGGCTTTTTCCGCATAATTAACCGGAATTAATTTAAGCGGATTGGCTAAATTGTCCGGGTCAAAGGCGCGCTTGATTTGCACAAAAAGGTCCAAGGTCGGCTTATCGTATTGGTAAGCCATTACGGCGCGCTTTTCTACGCCTACTCCGTGTTCTCCCGATACAGTGCCCCCGCAATCCACGCAAGCCTGTAAAATTTCTTTTAGTGCTTTTGTTACGCGGACGGTGTCCGGACGGTTTCGCTCGTCAAAGATAATTTGCGGGTGAAAATTACCGTCGCCCGCGTGGAAAAGCAAACTTGCGTAAATGTGTTGTTCGTCCAAAATACGGCGCACCTTTTCTAAGGCGCGCGGAAGTTCGCTCCGCGGCACGGTGCCGTCGCCCACCATTACGTTGGGGGCCAAGCGGGCCATTGCCGCATATGCCGCCCGGCGGCCGAACCATAACTTTTGGCGTTCGGCTTCCGTTTTAGCCGGCAAAAATTTAAGAGAGTGATTTTTCAGGCAAATATCTTCCAACTGTTTTTCCTGCTCGGAAATTTCAGCGGGAGTGCCGTCCAACTCCAAAATCAGCAGGGCTTTTGCGTCCAACGGGTAGCCCGCATGGGCAAATTCCTCCACGGCGCGGGTGGTAACGTCATCCATGGCTTCCACGCACCGCGGGATAATGCCCTCAGCGGCTAAATCGCTGACCGTTTGCACACTGTCTGCAAGTGAGGGAAATGTTACCAAAAACGTTTTAATATGCTTGGCCGCGGGCAGAATCCGCACTTTTAATTGTTTAATTATGCCGAGCGTGCCTTCACTCCCGGCAATAAGTCCAATAAAATCGGGGCCGCCGTCTTTGCGGGATAAATGAATTTCCGTTCCGTCGGGCAACACGAAATCAATTTCCAAAACGTGGTCTATGGTGCCGCCGTATTTCATACAACGTGCGCCGCTTGCGTTTTGGGCCAGATTGCCGCTTAACGTGCAAACGCGCTCGCTGGCGGGGTCCGGCGCGTAAAAGAAGCCAAGCGGAGCGAGGGCATCTTGTAGGTCCCCTCCGGTAACGCCCGGCTCTACCCACGCAAACCCCTCTTGGGTGTTTATTTGTAAAATTTTGTTTAGCGGAGCCACATTTAAAATAATGCCCCCGTTTAAAGCGGCGCAACTGCCTGCGTGGTTGGTGGCGCTGGCGCGCGGCACAAAAGGGATATGATAAGCGTGCAAAACCTTTAACACCGGGGCAATTACTTCTGCCTGGCGCAAGTGGATAAGTGCGTCCGGCCGCGTGCGTGAAAGCGAACAGTCGTATGCGTAAACGGAAAGGGAAACCTCATCAGTCAGCAGGTTTTCTTTACCCACTATTTTTGTCAGTTCGGCGAAAGCGGCGGACGGTATTTTCATAAATTCCTACAAATTTTATACGTACCAACGTAAACTTTTTGTATATTATTATTATATTATTTGTATAAGGTACAAAACCAATGCAAACCCAAAAGAACCCCAAGCGTGTGGTGGTAGTAGGCGACGTACACGGACAGTTTGACCCGTTTGTTAAAATTTTGCGTCACGCAAAATTGATAGACGGGCAAAACAACTGGTGCGGCGGACACGACCGTTTGGTGCAAATGGGGGATATTTTTGACAGAGGCCCCTTTTCCCGCAAGGTGGACGACTTGTTGGACACTATCCAGCAGCAGGCCAAAACGGCTGGTGGAGAGGTGGTACGCTTGGTAGGTAATCACGAATTGGAACCGCTGTTGTCTAACTTTGTTATTTCCGGTTTTAGCAAAGAGGAAGCCCAGTTTATGCGCGAAAAAATGACCCGCCAGGTGCTCTGCGGGGATTTGCGCGCTGCCTATGCCTACAAAGGGTATTTATTCACGCACGCGGGTGTAACGCATAAATTGTACCGTATTTTTCAAATGCAGTTGGACGAGCCGAGTTCCAACAATTTAGCGGTGCTGATTAACCTGATTTTTAAGGAATCTATTAAACACGAATTTTTTAAGCACCCGATTTTCAACATCAGTATTCACCGCAAAGGAGTGAACCGCTTTGGCGGGATTTTCTGGGAGGATTTGGACGATTTGGTGTCTTCTTATCCGGCCAGCCCGGTGTGGCAGATTGTGGGCCATACGCAGGTGGTTCATATTGTGGTGGATAAAACGGCGCGGATTATTCCGGTGGATGTGGGGTTGCACCGCAAATTGCAATATTTAGTGCTGGACGAAAAGGGCGTTCCCGAAATTGTGGATGTACCTGACGATCAACCGGCAGAGAATTAAATAAAAACAGCGAGCATTAAATATGCCCGCTGTTTTTTTGTATTTTTATTTTTTGAGAACGGCGGATATTATTTTTTCGGCTTGGCGGTCCATTTCTGCACGGTCTTCGGGCGCGTGGTCGTCCATCCCTGATAAATGCAACGCGCCGTGCGTAACATACATCATCATTTCCTGCAAAGCCGTATGCCCGAAGGTTTTAGCGTTTTGGCGGGCTACTTGGTAACATACAAAAATATCGCCAAACTCCCACGGCTCCCCGGTATCAAACGGCGGACGCTCGTTATTAAACGAAATAACATCCGTTATATAGTGGTGGTTCAAAAATTCCTTGTTTACGCGCAGAATTTCTTTTTCGTCCACAAAAATAACATTTACCTCAATGTTTTGTTTGGCAAAATGTTTTAGCCCGCGCTCCAAGCAGTCCTTAAAGATGCCTGTCTTGCGCAGGTATTTGGGAATATCAGTATTGTAAAAAATGTGCGAAATCATTTGGTTGTTCCTGTATGTTTTTTATCCCACTTACCATAAGCGGAAATAATATCTTTTACGAGCGGATGACGTACGACATCTTCGCCTGTGAACTCCACAAAGGCCACTCCTTTAACTTTGGATAATACTTCGGATGCCTGCAAAAGCCCGCTTTCTTTTTTGTTGGGCAGGTCAATTTGCGAGAGGTCGCCGTTTACAATCATTTTAGAGCCGATGCCCATACGGGTTAAAAACATCTTCATTTGGGCGGGCAAGGTGTTTTGCGCTTCATCTAAAATGATAAATGCTCTTTCCAGTGTGCGCCCGCGCATATAGGCCAGGGGTACAATTTCCAAAATGTTGTTGTATTTAAGCGAGTTGAATTTTTCCATCCCCAGCATAGAATAAAACGAATCATAAATAGGCCGTAAGTACGGGTCCACTTTTTCTTCAATATCCCCCGGTAGAAAGCCCAGTTTTTCGCCTGCTTCCACAATGGGGCGCGTAACCACAATGCGTTCCGTCATCCCCAGTTCCAGGGCGCGCAACGCACACGCACAGGCCAAAAAGGTTTTTCCCGTTCCGGCAGGCCCGGAAGAAATAACGAGGTCGTTTGCAAAGACCGCTTCAATATATTTCTTTTGGTTTTCGCTCCGGGCTTCTATGGGTTTGGCGTGCTCGGGGCGGAATACAACATTGTCTGCAAAGGGGCGGTTGTCTTTTAGCAAATCAAGCGGCCTTTTTTCGGCGTTTAACGAGAGGTCCTTTTGCAGTTTGGCAAGGGCCTTATCCACACGGGAATTAGTGCCTTTTACGGAAAGTTCGGCCCCCGCGCCGTCCTCGTCATACTTTACAAAGACGGTTACTTTAAAAGTTTTTTCCAAAGCGCGGAGTTTGCGGTCCTGGATGCCGAGCGCAATTAAAATTTCTTCTTGGTTTTTGAGTTTTAGGGTTTTAATCATATACAAAAAAGCGCGGCCTGTAAGCCACGCTTTCGGTTAGAATTTACTCTTGCCGCGCGGGATAACCACAATGCCCGAAGGGTCAATGTAGTATTTTTGCGAGTCGGCTTCCGTATCGTGCCCAATGGTTTGTTTGGGGGCGATGGTGTTAAAGCGGTCCATAATTACCTTTTTGAGTTTGGCTCCCGCCTTAATTTCGCAATTATCCATAATCACACAGCCTTCCAATTCGGCTCCTTCGCCGACCGTTACGCTGTCGCTGATGACGCAGTTTTTAATTTTGGCCTTGGGGTGGATGATGCACCCCGCGCCAATCATAGAATTAACCACGGTGCCGCCCAAATATTTAGTGGCCGGCACGCGGTTAAGCGTGGTGCTAATCGGCCATTTGGGGTTATTTAAGTCCAATTTAGGTGTAGGCCCCAACAAGTCCATATTGGTCTGCCAAAACGATTCAATTGTTCCCACATCGCGCCAGTAGCCTTGTTCTTCGTAAGGTTTGGCCCCGGGGAGCGTTTGGCTTTGGAAATTATAGGCGAAAGTACGGTGGTCTGCCAAAATTTTAGGCAAAATATGCTTACCGAAATCCAGCGCGGGAACGTCGCAGAAACGCTTTTGCAGCACTTGTAACAGAACATCCGTGTTAAAAATATAGTTACCCATAGAGGCATAGGCTGCTTTGGGGTTACCCGGGATACATTTCGGGTGGGCGGGCTTTTCGTCAAACTGGACAATACGGCCCGTTTCGTCCGTTCCCAACACACCGAAAGCCGACGCTTGTTCCAACGGAACGGTATTGGCGGCGACGGTAACGTCCGCCTTGTTTTTTAAGTGATAGTCCACCATTTGCCGCACATCCATACGGTAAATGTGGTCCGCTCCGAAAATGGCTACTAAATCGGGTGCAAAATCTTTCACCAGGTTAATATTTTGGCGGACGGAGTCAGCCGTACCGCGGTACCAAATTTCACCCAGGCGCATTTGCGGCGGAACGCAGGTTAAAAAATGGTCCGGAATGATGCCTTCACTTCTCCAAGTGGTGCGCAAATATTCAATTAAACTTTGCGATAAATACTGTACCAGTACATAAGAGGAAAAAATCCCCGAGTTGACGAAGTTGGACAGTACAAAATCTACGATTCTGTATTTGCCCCCGAACGGGACGGAAGGTTTGGAGCGGTCTTTTGTCAACGGATAAAGACGCTCCCCTTTACCCCCGGCCATAATCATACCGAGTATTCTCATAAATATTTCCCTTTTTTAGTTAGACTTAATTATTCAGAGCCTAACGGCAAGTGTTTGTTTAATGATTCAAACGCTTCCCACGACCACGGCATTTTTTCCGCCACTATTTTGGCGATTTCATCCGCATATACGCGGATTTCCTGCTGGGCGTGTTTATCCATACGCAAGCATAAGAAGTTAAACAAACTGCGGGCGTTTACGCTCCAATAAAACTGGGTATATTGGCATACGGGCAATACCCCGCGGGCCATTTCGCGCGCGACACCGGCTTCCAAAAGTTTATGGTAAGCGGCGTACGAGGCTTCCACGCTGTCTTCATAAATTTTGCGCAGGGCTTCGTTGTCTAATTGGGAGTCCGCCACGGAGCCTTGTTTGTTTTTGGTGTCCTGCCCGCGGAATTTAGACGGAATATAAAACTCGTCCTTTACTTCGGTATAGCGGGCGCTGACTTCGTTATAAGAACCCCAGCGGTGGCGCATCCATTGGCGCGCGACAAAAATCGGGCAGCAAATATGAAACTGAAAATAACAATGTTCAAACGGCGTGTGGTGGGCGTGTTCCATTAAATATTTAATGAGCCGTTTGTCCTGCTCCGGCCCTTTGGATACGGCTCCAAAGGATACGCGGGCGGATTGCACGGCACGGTCATCGCCTCCCATAAAATCTACCAAGCGCACAAAGCCCTTGTCCAACACGTTGATTTTTTCACTAGATTGTGGCACGAGTTCTTCTCCTGATTATTTAAAAATTTCCACGACGGAACTGTTCCCGTCCGGCAATACTTCGGCGGACAAAATGGCCTTGTCCGTGCAGGCGGTGTCATATACCACGCCGTCCAATTCTACCGTATCGGTAACGGACAGGCGGCCCTTTTCAAAGGCCAAAAAATGAATTTTGCTGCTTTTGTATTGTCCAAAAGTGTCAGACAAAATGCCTAATTTGGATATATTTTCCACGGCTGCCAAGGTGGCGCGGCCCTCCGGCCCAAAGACTTGGACGGACGGGTAAAATTTCAAAATCTCTTGCTTATATTTTACACGATTTGGAGCCGCGGCGAACAAATCTTTGCTTTCGGCCCGTTTTCCGCTAGCCATTACAAGCCGCAATGGCCCGTTGGAAGATGTATAAATAATATTTTGGACATCGGCGGATTCTACGGCATAGCGGTTGAGCCCCGTCAGCCAGTTGCGGTAGGTGCTTAATGTTTCTTTGGCGGGGGCAAACTTACCGTCCGTATAGGCTATTAAGCGGGCATTCCCCGGGTACGCACCCGAGACAAACGGCTTTTGGAGCCAGATTTGTTTGTTTTGTCCGCACCCCAATTCTTTGGCAAAATAGGATAAAGAGGCAATTTCTTTTAATGTGCCGTTTTGGTTTTCCAGTACGGCGGTAGAAATAGTTTGGCGTTTTTCGTCAAAATACGAAACAAAAATTTGTGCTTTTTTATCTTTTACCGGTGCGGCGGATACGGTTAATACACGCTTGCCGGCGGGTAACGTGAAGGATAGTTCTTCCTTTAACGTGATCTTTTCTCCTTGTGTCCATACGGTTACTTGCCCTTTTTTAGAAAGAGTAATAAAATTATCTGCTCCTGTTATATTGGCTTCGGTTACGCCGATAATTTCCTGCTCCACGGGTTCATAGACGGTTTTGCGGTGCGTGGAGGTTTTGGCGGCTTCTTGCACGGTAACGGCAGGGGCTTGCGGTGCGGGGGCTGTGGCGGTTAAAACAACTTCCTGCCCGACGGAAATGCGTTTGTCGGCCGCTACCTCGCCAATGGCATAAAGTGGTTGTACTTCCACGATTTTGCCCTCTTGGGAATAGTTATACACCAGCCCTAAATCTTTCCCGGTTTTGGGGTTGGTTAATTTTTCAGCAGAGAGGATAACCTTAAACAAATCGCCCTTTTGCACATTACGGTTTAAAACAGAGGTGTCTAAATAGACTTTATTACCGTCCACGCGCACGACCATTACTTGCGCTTGCAAGCAGGCTGAGAAAAAAAGAAAAGCGGTTAGCATAAATAAAAATTTATTTTTCATATAATAATGGTATAGCATTTTTACCCGGAGTGAACAATGAAAAAAAATAACTTTGCCGATTTAGTAGAAACCTTTGCCGTTTTGCGCGGGCCTAACGGTTGCCCGTGGGATAAAAAACAAACGCACGAAAGTTTAATTAAATGTTTGCAAAACGAATCGCAGGAACTGATTGATGCCATTAATAAGAAAGATGATGAAAATATGAAAGAGGAGTTAGGGGATGTGCTTTTGCAGGTGTTAATGCACAGCCAGATTGCCGCCGAAGAGGGCAAATTTACCATTGATGACGTAATCCAGGGTCTGTACGACAAACTCCACCGTCGCCATCCGCACGTGTTTGGAGACCTTGCCCACGCCGCAAGCGCCGAGGAAGCCCTGGCCCTGTGGAAGGAAGCCAAACGGAAAGAGCGCGAGGGGAAATAAAGGTAACGCCTGTTGTTTGCGAAAAGAGTGTGGTTCAACTAATCAATGGAGAGCACATAGAGTTCCCCGGCCCGGAGGGCCTAAAAAAACCCCCGCATATTATTTCGGGGGTTTAGCTCATTAGTGTCATTACTATGTTCCTCTTTCCTAGGGAGGCTCCGTGTCCGGGTCTTATGCAATAGGAAAACACACTGTGCTCTCACAACTGCAACCAAGGATATCGGGCTGTTCCCAAGTACTTTGTACTATTACTATAAGCGTATTTTCTTTTTTTTCAAGGCCTATTTTTATATGGGTCTTTTTTATTAAAAAACCGGGGTGTTTCCAATTACCCCGGTTTAAATTATTTCTCCCACGCTTCGGAACGGCCGATAGAGGGTATTTCCTCCGGATGAAAATGCGGGTCTAGCCCTTTTTCTTTTTGTTTGCGGTAATCAGCCAGCGCATCAATGACTTGTGTGCGCAACCGCAAAATGGCGTAAATGTTCATCAGTGCCATCGCCGCCATAAACAAATCGGCCAAATTCCATACCAGTTTTAATTGCAACACCGCACCCGAAAGCACCATTAGCGTTACTCCCGTGCGGAAAACCAGCATTACGCTTTTTTTGCGAGTGATAAACTCCACATTGGCCTGCCCGTAGTAATAATTGCCGATAATAGAGGTAAAGGCAAAAAGCAGTACGCTGGCCGATAGAAAGTAATTGCCGAAATTTCCCAGTTGAAATGTGAGAGCCTTTTGCGTAAGTGCAATCCCTTCTAACCCCGGAAATTGCTGATAGTTGGACAGTAAAACAATAAAGGCCGTGCAACTGCAAATAACCAGCGTATCAATAAATACGCTAAATGCCTGCACATAACCCTGTTTCACCGGGTGTGAGGTGTGGGCGGTGGCGGCGGCGTTTGGAGCGCTTCCCATACCGGCTTCGTTGGAAAACAACCCACGGCGTGCGCCTGTCATAATGGTAGCACCCAGGGTGCCGCCTGCGACATTATGCCAACTGAACGCATCAGAAAAAATAAGACCGAAAACGTGAGGCAACTTATCCAAGTTTAATATCATTACCACGAGTGTAAGGATAATATATGCCCCGGCAAAGACAGGCACGATAATAGCCGAAAAACGCGCAATGCGTTTTAGCCCGCCAAAAATAATAATGGCGGTAAGCGCCGCCAGAACAATGCCGCAAATAGACGTATCCAAATGGAAAGTAGCATTTAGCGATTGGGCAATAGTGTTAGATTGCACCGAGTTAAACACAAAGGCAAACGTCAGCGTGATAATGACGGAAAACGCCAAGCCCAGTTTGGGGCTGTGCAGGGCATTTTTCATATAATAGGCCGGCCCTCCGCGAAAATGCGTGCCGGTTTTTACCTTATGTATTTGGGCAAGCGTGCTTTCGGCAAAAGCAGAAGCGGAACCGATAACCGCGATGAGCCACATCCAAAAAATAGCGCCCGGTCCGCCTACGGTAATGGCGATAGCCACCCCGGCAATATTGCCGGTTCCCACGCGTGCGGCGGTGCTGATAGCAAAGGCCTGAAAGGGGGAAATGTGCCCCGTGCCGCGGGTTTCTTCGCCGCCGCTTATCATTAGTTTAAGCATTTCTTTGGGGCGGACAAACTGTACGAAGCGGGTGGCAATCGTAAAGTAGAGGCCTGCAAAAATCAGCGCGGCCATAAGCACATATCCCAAAAAATAATCATTGATGAGGGATATGGCGTGCGTCAATAGTTCAGTCATTAAAACTCCTTAATTTATAGGTATTGCGGGTACAATAACAAAACGGGAGTCCTTCAAAAAATACATTTTATAGTATAGCGCATTTTGAAGGAAAGCGAAACAATTTTTTATGGAAATTTAGTTAAATTTGCCCAGTTTGCCGGTTAGCCACCTATTAAACAACAGATTGCTGATAAGTATCGGCGGGGTGCAGAGCATAGTGGAGTAAATGTTGGAGCGCGGAATTTTCACGCGCTTTTGCGGGTTTAACAGGTCAGGCGTTTGCCACACTTTTAAGAGGGTGTCTGCCGTCCATAATACGGGCCACGCTACGGCCGCCCGCCCGCCGGGCTGCCATTTGGGCAGTTGGGCAAAATAGTGCACGGCACTTTTGAGGTTGTTCACGCCCCATAAAATCCATTTCCGTTTAACGGGTTCAAAACGGGTGGCATTTTCTGGAATTAATAAATCTGCGGCAGTAAGGCCGTTTTGGGCCAGGTCCTGTGCGGGGAAATAACACCGTCCGATGCGTAAATCTTTGGGCAAGTCGCGCAAAATATTAACGATTTGCAACGCGTCCCCAATATGTTGCCCGAGTTCGTAAAACTCTTTTTCCGGCATATCAATTTTTGTGGTGGTGCAAATAAGGCGGCTCCAAAAAAGGCCGGGTTTGCCGCCCATTAAACGGCAATAATGTTGTAAATCGGCCGGGGTTTGGAAGGCTTGTATTTGGGCAGAGTGCTCCTCGGGAAAAGTATTTAAGTCAATCTTCATCCCGTCGCAAACCGCCTGCACCACATCCATAATAATAGGCAGTTGTTTGGAAGGCACTTGATTTAATACCTGCAAACAGGGCAGAAGATTTTTAATAAGTTCCTTTTCGTAAGGGTTTTCACTTCCGCCGCAAATTTCACTTGCTAAGAGGGAAATTTCTTGCCGGTTCTGCTCTTTTAACAGGTGAGGGAAACGCTCTATCCAATAAAGCCGCCGTTGAGCGGGCAGAATAGAAGTGTCGGCAATCGTATCGGCGTAGCGGCAGAGTAAATAGGCTATGCCAAATGCCGGGCGCATATTGCCGGGAAGCGCCTGAACGCTTAAATACAAACTGCGGGAAGTGTTTTTTAAAAGCGTCTCAATATCCATATATATAAGGATAGCAAATTTAGTGCGTAAAAAATAATTGACACCCGGCTGGAAAAAAAGCATAATATAATTATGCAAATGTTAAACGTAAATTACTGCATTAACCACTCCTCCTTTAACCCGATTAATTGGCTAAAGGAAGAAGTTGTTTATGCGGGTGTTTAATGTAATTTGATTTTATTTTTAATAGAACCCCGCTTATTAATGAAATAGGCGGGGTTTTTATTTAACGATTTCCGGTTTAACGGCCGGAGAAAAAAACGGGTACAACAAAAAATAAAGAGGGCTTGCGCGTTACGCGCGGCCTTCTTTTTTGTGCCTTGCGGCTGTCCGGTTCTTTTAGTATATATAATAAAGGATAGTGAAAATATGATGCCGGGTTGGCTTGACAACATTTTCAAAATCAGTTATACTTAATACATAAGGAAACAAAAAGGATTTGTTTCCAGAGAAGTTTTCAAGAGCCCTTTTTCAAGTTTTTGAAAAAATAGAAAAATGGGTCTTGACTTTTCTGTCTTTTTTTGTTAGACTATATGAGTAGTCAAAATTGTTCTTTAAATAATTAGCAAACTTCTTTAAAGTTTTTACCAATCAATTATAAGCAGAAAACTTTTTGACAGCGAAACACCTCCTTATATTAGAAAAGGCGACCGGTGGACTGAGCCTAGCCAATCAAGTTAGTCTTATAATAAATAAAGTAAAAACACTTATCGTTAGGTCTTATCCCTTCGGCCCTCAGCGGCCACGACTTCCTTGAATAACCAAGAAGTATAAAAAGACTTGACAAATTGATTTAAAAATGTTTTAATAATAAATGTAGTCAGTGAGCATGCTACAAGTTTTCAAGGGTTTTAAATAACGCTTGACAAACATTTAAAAAAATGCTTAAATAAAAGAGTAGTAAGAGTTGAGCGTTTTAAACAAGAGTTTAAAAAGGCTTGACAGGTTGAAACAGATTTGCTAGAATATCTTTGTAGCCAAAGAGGGCTCAAAGAAGAAAAAAGGTTTCCGATTGCTTTTTCCGAAGCAGGAAAAGAGCAACGAGGAAATTTCGTTCTGTGAAAATTTGACAGCAATGTGCGAATGGGCGATTTGAAATGGGAAGGTTCAAACCTAACATTTTAAATGCTCAAAGTAAGTCAGTCATAGACTATAATATGACACCAAGTTAATTCAAGTAAGAAGAGTCAAAAGTCAGCAACTCTTGTTAGCGATTAGTTGCCTTTGAACCGCTTGCGATTTAAAGGTAACAAATTCTAATGGAGAGTTTGATCCTGGCTCAGAGTTAACGCTGGCATCGTGCATAACACATGCAAGTCGAACGGGACTTCAATTTGTAGCAATACAGATTGAAGTTTAGTGGCAGACGGGTGAGTAATGTATAAGTAACCAACCTTTAAGTGGGGAATAACAATCCGAAAGGGTTGCTAATACCCCATAACATCTAGTAGCGGCATCGTTAATAGATTAAAGATTTATCGCTTGAAGACGGACTTATATTCTATCAGCTAGTTGGCAGTGTAACGGACTACCAAGGCGACGACGGATAGCCGGCCTGAAAGGGCGACCGGCCACAAGGGCACTGAGACACGGGCCCTACTCCTACGGGAGGCAGCAGTGGGGAATTTTGGACAATGGGCGAAAGCCTGATCCAGCAACGATGCGTGGAGGATGAAGGTTCTCGGATTGTAAACTCCTTTTGAGAGGGAAGAAAAAAATGACGGTACCTCTCGAATAAGCCACGGCTAACTACGTGCCAGCAGCCGCGGTAAGACGTAGGTGGCAAGCGTTACTCGGAATTACTAGGCGTAAAGCGCGCGTAGGCGGAATGTTAAGTCTGTTGTGTAATCTCTGGGCTCAACCCAGAAACTGCAACAGAAACTGGCGTTCTTGAGTGAGGCAGAGGAAATCGGAATTCCTAGTGTAGCAGTGAAATGCGTAGATATTAGGAGGAACACCGGTGGCGAAGGCGGATTTCTGGGCCTTTACTGACGCTAAAGTGCGAAAGCTAGGGGAGCAAACGGGATTAGATACCCCGGTAGTCCTAGCCGTAAACGATGATAACTAGGTGTGGGAGGTATCGACCCCTTCCGTGCCGCCGCTAACGCATTAAGTTATCCGCCTGGGGAGTACGGCCGCAAGGTTAAAACTCAAAGGAATTGACGGGGACCCGCACAAGAGGTGGAGTATGTGGTTTAATTCGACGCTACGCGAAAAACCTTACCTGGGCTCGAACGACTGGTGGTAAGACTTATGAAAGTAGGTCTGACCCGCAAGGGAGCCAGCCGAGGTGCTGCATGGTTGTCGTCAGCTCGTGTCGTGAGATGTTGGGTTAAGTCCCGCAACGAGCGCAACCCCTATCCTGTGTTGCCTAGCAATAGGATCTCTCAGGAGACCGCCGCGGATAACGTGGAGGAAGGTGGGGATGACGTCAAATCATCATGGCCTTTATGTCCAGGGCTACACACGTACTACAATGGTATAGACAGAGGGTAGCAATACCGTAAGGTGGAGCCAATCCCTAAACTATGCCCCAGTTCAGATTGTGGGCTGCAATTCGCCCACATGAAGCCGGAATCTCTAGTAATCGCAGATCAGCACGCTGCGGTGAATACGTTCCCGGGTCTTGTACACACCGCCCGTCACACCACGAAAGTCAATTGCAACAGAAGTATCCAGGTCGTCTGGGTCCTAAGTTGTGATTGGTGATTGGGGTGAAGTCGTAACAAGGTAGCCGTACCGGAAGGTGCGGCTGGATCACCTCCTTTATTCTATTTATTTAGATAGAATAGGTCGGTAGCAAATAAGATGGAGCCGAAAGGCAAACCATTTCAGGTCGGCCACTCGCACATAGAAAGGTTTTATAGAGCTTAGGCTCTTTTGTTTTAGAATAGCTTGGGCTCGTAGCTCAGCTGGTTAGAGCGCACGCTTGATAAGCGTGAGGTCGAAGGTTCAATTCCTTCCGGGCCCACAGCACTTAAAGATTTAGGGGCTGTAGCTCAGTTGGGAGAGCACCTGCTTTGCAAGCAGGGGGTCGTCGGTTCGAACCCGATCAGCTCCACCAATAATAACCTGTGCAAAATATGTTGCGTCAAATTTGAAGTTCTTTGAAAATCAGATAACTTATATTCAATCTTCTCTTGTAAGACTCCGGAAGTTGGATAGTAACCTTAATAAAGAGGTGATTATCCGATGGGTAGCAAAGGGAATGAAAATATATTTTAGAAAAGCCAAGCGTTTGTATATTTAATATGTGAATTAGATATACTTACACTTACACAATTAAGCGATGAGAACACAATTAACTGAGAAAGTTAAGAAGGTTATCATTAAAAAAATATAAATAGATAGCAATATCTAGCATTTGAAATGACCAATAATCTGTTGGATTAAAGAATATGGTCAAGCTACAAGGGTGTATGGTGAATGCCTTGGTGCCAGAAGTCGATGAAAGACGTGATAAGCTGCGATAAGCTGCGGGTAGGAGCAAATATCCTGTGATCCGCAGATTTCTGAATGGGGGAACCCTTACAGGTGAGAGCCTGTAAATCATCACAAGAAGGCTGAGTCTACGGACTCGGAGATAGGGTGATAGAAGACAACGTAGGGAAGTGAAACATCTCAGTACCTACAGGAAAAGAAATCAAAGAGATTCCCTGAGTAGTGGCGAGCGAAATGGGAATAGCCTAAACCAGCCCCCGCACTGTATATATCCGTGGAGGGTATATAGAGTGCGTGGGTTGGGGTTGCAGGGCTTGCTCGTGTTAGACACAAAGAGTTACCAAGCAATCAGATAGTTGAACGGTCTGGAAAGTCCGACCAAAGAGGGTGATAGTCCTTTAAACGAAATCTGATTGTCTCTTAGCAAGTACCTAAGTACCACTGGTCACGTGCAATCCGGTGGGAATCCGGGGAGACCACTCTCCAAGGCTAAATACTCTCTGGCAACCGATAGTGAACCAGTACCGCGAGGGAAAGGCGAAAAGAACCCCGAGAGGGGAGTGAAATAGAACCTGAAACCGTACATCTACAAGCTATTGTAGCACTATGCCCGCAAGGGAATGTGCGACAGTGTGCCTGTTGAAGAATGATCCAGCGAGTTAATGTGCCGAGCGAGGTTAAGGGCTGAAGAGGTCCGAAGCCGTAGTGAAAGCGAGCTCGAATAGAGCGAATAGTTCGTCATATTAGACCCGAAGCCAAGTGATCTAACCCTGTCCAGGCTGAAGTTCGCGTAACAGTGAATGGAGGGCCGGAGTGTTAAACGTTGAAAAGTTTCTACATGAGGTGGGGTTAGGGGTGAAAGGCCAATCGAACTTGGTGATAGCTGGTTCTCCCCGAAATAGCTTTAGGGCTAGCGTTGAGATTTAACCCGAGGGGGTAAAGCACTGGTAGATTTAGGGGGAGCGACCCTCCTTCCGATGTCTGTCAAACTCTGAATACCTCGGCGGATATCTCAGCAGTCAGTTCGTGAGGGATAAGCTTCACGTGCGAGAGGGAAACAGCCCAGACCGTCAATTTAGGTCCCAAAATGTATGCTAAGTGGTAAAGGATGTGGATTTACTTAAACAGCTAGGAGGTTGGCTTAGAAGCAGCCACCCTTTGAAGAGTGCGTAATAGCTCACTAGTCGAGTGAATCTGCGCCGAAGATGACTCGGGGCTAAGCATACTACCGAAATTACGGATTGCATAGAAGTTCGCTTTTATGCAGTGGTAGGGGAGCGTTATTAGCAGCTGCGAAGGTATACCGTAAGGAGTGCTGGAGCGCTAATAAGTGAGAATGCTGGAATGAGTAGCGATAAGGAAGGTGAGAATCCTTCCCGCCGAAAATCTAAGGTTTCCTTGAGCAACGTTCGTCGGCTCAGGGTCAGTCGGGCCTAAGCTCAGGCCGAAAGGCGTAGGCGAAGGACATCAGGTTAATATTCCTGAACTATAGTAAGCGCGTCATAACCTAGGGAGGGACGCAGTAGAGTAAACCATCTGGCTATATGCCAGTTCAAGGCCGTAGGCATCTTCGGGTAGGCAAATCCGTCCGGAGGCTAAGCCGAAAACCGAGTACGAGTAACCGCAAGGTTGCGAAGTGGTCCAATCACGCTGCCTAGAAAAACTTCGTAGGGAGTTCTTACTATAACCGTACCGTAAACCGACACAGGTGGATGGGGTGAAAATCCTAAGGCGCGCGAGATAACCATCGTCAAGGAACTAGGCAAACTAGCTCCGTAACTTCGGAAGAAGGAGTGCCCGAGTACCGGTGCAGCAATGTATTGGGAAAGGGTCGCAGTGAATTGGGCTTCGTGACTGTTTAACAAAAACTTAGGGCTCTGCTGAAATCTCAAGATGATGTATAGGGCCTGATGCCTGCCCGGTGCCGGAAGGTCAAGGGGAGTGGTTAGCCGCAAGGCGAAGCTGCGAACTTAAGCCCCGGTAAACGGCGGCGGTAACTATAACCGTCCTAAGGTAGCGAAATTCCTTGTCGGGTAAGTTCCGACCTGCACGAATGGCATAACAAAGAAGCCGCTGTCTCGACGGTGGGCTCGGCGAAATTGTGGTTCAAGTGAAGACGCTTGATGCATGCAACAAGACGAAAAGACCCTATGGAGCTTTACTGTAGCTTGTTATTGGATTACGGTTTTCAATACGTAGTATAGCTGGGAGCCATTGAAACATCCCTTGAGGGGGGTGCGGAGGCAACAGTGAAATACCAGCTTTTGTGAATTGTGGTTCTAACCTATTACCCGTGAATCCGGGTTGGGGACAGTGGCAGGTGGGCAGTTTGACTGGGGCGGTCGCCTCCTAAAGAGTAACGGAGGCGTTCTAAGGTTCCTTCAGGCCGTATAGAAATCGGCCATTGAGCGCAAAGGTAGAAAGGAGCTTGACTGTGAGGACGACGGTCCGAACAGGTGCGAAAGCAGGACTTAGTGATCCGGTGGTCCCTCGTGGGAGGGCCATCGCTCAACGGACAAAAGCTACCCTGGGGATAACAGGCTGATCGGGCCCAAGAGTTCACATCGACGGCTCGGTTTGGCACCTCGATGTCGGCTCATCACATCCTCCCGCTGAAGCAGGTGGGAAGGGTTGGGCTGTTCGCCCATTAAAGTGGTACGTGAGCTGGGTTCAGTACGTCGTGAGACAGTACGGTCTCTATCTGTTGTATGCGCAGGAAACTTGAGAGGAGTTGTCCATAGTACGAGAGGGCCTGGATGAACGAACCTCCTGTATATCAGTTGTCTGTAAACAGGCATAGCTGATTAGCGGTGTTCGGTAGGGATAAACGCTGAAAGCATATAAGCGTGAAACCCGCCTCAAGATAAGGTTTCCCTGGTAGATTAACTACCCAGAAGACCCCCGGAAGACTACCGGGTTGATAGGCAGAGTGTGTAAGCACAGCAATGTGTTCAGCTAATCTGTACTAATAGGTCGTGAGGCTTGGCCATATTCTTTAATCCTATAGATAAAGAATTGTGAGTGTAACACTTGCGCTTTTCTAACTTATCTGACGTTGGAAGATATCGATGACCCGCTAATCCCGGCGAGAAGGTTTCCAACGGTAAAGGAACCGGTTGCAATAGACAAGTTCCTTTTAAAATTTGTTCTTTTACAAGAGGCTAGAATGAGACTGATAATAATTCCGACGAGGCCACACCCGTTCCCATTCCGAACACGGCAGTTAAGCTCGTAAGGGTCGATGGTATTGGCGCCCAATTCGGCGCTGAGAGAGTAGATCGTTGTCGGTCTCATCCTAGCCTTTTGTTTAAGGTGATTTGAAACCCCGCTAACGCGGGGTTTTTTATTTTTATACCCGAGGGAGAAGAAAGCATCAAACAGGTTATCCTTACCTTAATCTTCTTGGAATTACCGGGGATATCGTAAAAAGGCACGCGAAATCTTTTGAAATGCTCTCTTTTGCATAAAGGAGGGCGCTATCTTCCCCTAGAATAAGCAGTGCGTCCATTGAAAAATGCAACCAAGGAACATCTCATTACTTCCCGGAATGGATTATCCCTATTTTAGCAGTTGACTACCCCCCAAATATATCCAAAACTTTATTGAAAAAATTACTTGACCATACAGAACTGCTCGCAAGACCTTCAAGCATAATATAGTGTGGTCAAGCGCGTGCATCCGCTAGTAAACTTTGCTTTTGAATGGGTAGTGGTGGGTAAAATTAAGCGAAGCCGAAAGTTTTTAACTACAAGAAACTTCAACCCCCATTAACATATGGGTTGATGTCGTTGAACTGAGACGGATAGGAATATTCTTCTTGGAATAGATGGTTGCCAGCGAAAATATTTAAGGAGTCTGCCTAGAATACACGAAAAGACCGTTACAGAATATGTATTTGATAGCCTTTACAGAGAAAAAATATGAATCCTAAAATTTGGAAGAATCCTCAGGAAAAATACATTACCTTTGTTCCATTACCCCGCTATCCCATATTAAGTTAATAGAGTTTACTTAATTCTGATCGTGGATATCTAATCCTAATATCTTTAAAGAATTTTTTCCAATTATTGTAATAAAGGATAGCAAACAGTTCTATGAATGTACATCAAGAAACTTATTTAAATCTGGCCTGGAAATAATATTAAAATATCTAGTGCTTTTGTGCTCTTTATTGCGCTATCACACCACTACCCCTTGTGCTTGCATAAAAAAACGGCTTTTTGTATCTTATGGGTATATACTTGCTTTTCTTTCTCGTTAAATTTTTCTATTGGAGCATACTATGGCAAATTACCGTTGGGGTATTGATTTGGGCACATCTTCTATTGGCGTGGCCGTTTACGAGACGGACAATAACGGAAAGATTATTTCCTTAAAACATTTGGACAGTTATATCTTTGGCGAACCTGTGGCACCCAAAGAAATGGTAACTTTAAACACCGCCCGCCGTTCGGCGCGTTTGATTCGCCGTCAGGTGGATCGCAAGGCTGCCCGCCTTAAAAAAATGTCCTATATTGCTAAATCCTTGGGGGTTACGCCGGAAGTTTTGCGCGCCACGCCAGAGGATGTTGTCGCCTTGCGTGCCAAAGCGGTGCGGGAGGAAATTTCTATCCCGAAACTTATCAAGGTGCTGAGCCATATAGTCAAAAACCGCGGCTACAAAGGTACCTTGTCTGCAGACGACAAAGGCACCGTAGGTAAAAAATTATCCCAAACGGCGCAAGCCCTTACCGGAGGTAAAACCTTGGGCGAACTCTTGTATGAGCGCAAAACGCAGGCCAACGGCCAGCCGTGGCGGAAGGTGGAAGAAGGCGGCACCTTTATTTACCGCCAATTAGTAGAGGATGAATTTGCATGCATTTGGGATACGCAAGCCAAATTTCACCCCGAGTTAAACGGCTCCTACGCTGTGTGGGGGGATAAAATGTTCCCCGATTTCCCGGGCAAAACGGAAATTTCGCTTAAAGATGCATTCCACTCGGCAATGTTTTACCAACGTCCGATAAAATGGGAGTTGGAAACGGTTGGAAACTGCGAAATTTATCCCACGGAAAAGCGTGCCGCGGCGGCCCAAATTGCCTATCAGCATTACCGTATGGCAAAGACTCTGGCCGATTTGCGCGTACGCAATAAAAACACGCGCGAAAGTGTCCCGCTTACCTTGGCGCAAAAGTCGCAACTTTTTGAGTTTTTGGACGCGCATACCGCGGAATATTCGCCGGAAACCAAGGCCGTTCCGTTTGCCACGCTATATAAGGTGTTGGGCCTGCCGGAAGGGTGCACCTTTACTTTGGACCGCACCTATCACGCCAGAGGTGGGCTGAAAGGCAATACGACCTTGTACTCGTTTGAAAAGGCGGGTGTTTTAAACGCGTGGTCCAATTTAACGGACACGGTGCAAGAATTGGTATTGGAGTTTTTTGCCAATGTTTCCAACTTGTCGGACATTGAGGATAATTCAGACGCGTATATAAAAGAGCGTGTGCCGGAATTAACCAAAAACTTAAAACCCACCCCGCAGGCTTGCGAAGCGTGCTGCCAATTTGTTTTGCTGTTAAAGGCGCGTGGTGTACTGGGTGAACTAGTATTGGAGCAAGGGCGCAGTTCGTACAGCATTAAAGCGCTTAAAATGCTGACGGAGCGCATTATGCAGGGCGAACAGGAAGCGGATATTTTGGCGGAAATAGAAGCGCAAAAAACGCATCCGCAAGGCAAATTCCGCTCTACCGAGGCTATTTTGAAAGAGCAAGCCATTAACGACCCGGTGGTTTCCCGCGCACTGGCGGAATTTAGACGGGTCGTTGCTTACACATTGCATAAATTCGGACAGCCGTCCGAAGTGGTGGTGGAACTTTCCCGCGATATTAAAAATTCTTTGCGTCGCCGTGATTTTTTGGAAAAACAAAATAAAATCCAAGCGGAAACGCGCAAAGAGGCCATTACGGCCCTGCAAGCAAATCATACATTAGTCAGCCCCCGCAATATAGAAAAATATTTGCTATGGGAAGAACAAGAGCATTATTGTCCATATAGCGGACGGCCTATTTCCTTTGGACAGGCCTTTGACGAAAAGCAAACACAGGTGGACCATATTATCCCGCAACGCGGAGAAATTGCTGGGCCGAACGTGTTTGAAAATAAGGTATTGGCGTTTACGGACCAAAATAAAGATAAAAGCAACCGCTTGCCCTACGAGTGGAAATTCCAAGCGGATATAGACGATTACTTGGCCTTGCAAGCCACCAACAAGCAGAAAAAGAAGAATAAAGAAACGGTTAATTATGATTTCGGACGGCATAGCCCGCTGATTAATTTTGTGCAGCATTTGTGGACGCTCTATTCCAAAGAAAAAAAGGGGTATTACTCCGCCAGAGATCATAAATATAAACCCACGCAAAAGGGGGCGCGTATTTTGCGCAAAATTAATAACTTACTGGCTACGCCGGGTGAAGTAAAGCAAGATTTTGTGGCCCGCCAAAACCAAGAAACCGCTTGGATAGGCAAAATCGTTTTGGATTGGTGCAAGGACTTTTGCCCCAAAGTTACGCCCTCTTACGGGGCCTTAACCGCCTATTTGCGCGGGCAGTTACATTTTGAGGATGTTTTGCCTTTAATCCGGTTGCAGGAGGGCAAACCTCTCTACAACAAAGATGATAAAGAAATAGATTCCGCCAAATGGCAGGAACTATATACCAAACATCAGTTAAATTACAAAGAGGCCGGGTCATTGCAGGCGGATTTTGAGCAATATTGCAAGGAACAGAACATACTGACGGAAAGCGATAAACAAAAAGCGTATTTTAATTTTGTGCGGGAACAACGCACCCAACTGCAATTTAACAAACGGTGCGACCACCGTCATCACGCGGTGGATGCGGCGGTCATTGGCCTGTGCAATTTGTCTTTGGTACAAAAGGCCGCTATCCATAATAAAAAGAACGGAACCTTGTATAAAATAGAAGGGATAAATCCGGATGGCACCCGCAATAAAGATAAAGACGTTCCGGGCCTGATGCTGGATAATATCCCGCAATACGCCACATTGCGCGCGGCGGTGCAAGCGCGCCTCACCAATTATGTGGTATGGCACAAGCCGGACCATTTTCCAAGCGGTGCGCTGTTTGACCAAACGGCTTATAATATACTTCCCAAAGACGGCGAAAAACGCTTTGTAAAGCGCGCCCCGCTCGTTAGTTTCTTAAAATCAAACGAAAAGAAAACCTTGGAAAACTTGGAGAAGTTGCTGTTTTGCGACGCGGTAAAAAACGAAATTATTACCCAGTTTAAAGAGCGCCTGGCGCAAGGGATGACGCAAGAGGAAGCCTTGTGCGGAAAGAAAGACGACCCGTCCGACGGGATTTATTACCGGGGCAATAAAGTAAAGCAAGTAAAATATATGTATTTAATTGGCCGCGGTATCCGCGTGTTTGACGAAAACGCGGATAAAGAGATTTCTAGCAAGGATAAAATAGGCATCCAGCACAAAAAAGCCTATCAAAACGGCGGGTATGCCTGTATGGATTTTGACGCCAAAACAGGCAAAAGGTTGGCACTTATCCCTTTGTGGCAATATCAAAGCAATAAACAAGTACCTCCCGGCGTGGTGCGCGTGTTTATTGGGGATATGTTGTTTGATAGTGAGAATAGAAAATTTTATAAAATCAAACAGTTTAATGCTGGTAAAGGTGTTGGATTTTTAGAAGCAAGCGAAGTAAAAGGCGACCTTGCCTTTACTTCCAATCTTAAAAATTACAGTGTGGTATCCACTCGTCAGGATATCGCCAAATTAAAAGATAATGAGCATACAACATCTGATTAGTATTGATAGGGAAGCCAAACTGTCTATTGATACGGGCCGGCTCAAAATAACCTTCCAAAACGCAGGCGAAACGCATTTTATCGCCGCGTGCGATATCGCAGTGCTGATTTTGGCTAACCCGTGTATCAGCCTGTCGTTGGCCGTTTATCAGGAACTGGCAAAAAATGGGGCGGTAATCATTACGGCGGGGGAAAAATATATGCCTTGTGCTATGAGTGTGCCCGTCGGTGTGAATATAGACGGTTCCCGCCGACCGTTTTTGCAAGCCAAACAGTTGCATAGCGAGGCCGCCGGACAATGCTGGGCGCAGTTGCTCTCGTCCAAGGTGTCGGGCCAAGCCTTGGTGGCAAGTGCGTTTGCTCCGGAACTTGCGGAGCGGCTTAAATTAATTGCCAAACACATTGAGCCGGGGGATAAAGAGTGCCGCGAGGCACAGGCCGCGCAATTGTATTGGCCGGAATTTTTTAAATCGCTTGATAATCCCATTGATTTTAGGGATAAACAAGGGGCCACGGACCCAGTAAACATTGCGCTAAATTATGGTTATGCCGTTCTGCGGGCGATTGTGGCGCGGGGACTCGCCGGGGCGGGGCTGTGCCTGAATTTTGGCGTGGGGCATTGCCGGAAGGATAATCCTTTTAACTTGGCCGACGATTTTATAGAGCCTTTTCGTTTTTTGGCTGACCGGGCCGTATATCAGATTTTTAGGGATAATCAGCCCGCCTGTTTTGATAAAGAGGTTAAAAAGCAACTGCTTTCCGCGTTGCTTGCAAGCACAATTACTATTACAGGGAAGACGTACCGCTTATTCCAAGGTGTAGATTTTGCCGTCAATAGTTATTGTTTAAGTTTGCAAGATACGCGCCGCAAATTGTTGTTGCCCAATTTGCCCGCGCGTCCCGGAAAGGCTCCTGATGCCCTCCTGTGGCAAGCCACGCAGTTCCCTTATGAAACCCAATAGTTGGCGCATTATGTGGGTGGTGGCGGTGTTTGACTTACCGACGCAAACCAAAATCCAGCGCAAGCGGTACGCGGGGTTTCGCAAGTTGCTGTTGCATAACGGGTTTAGTATGATGCAGTATTCCGTATATGTGCGCAATATGCCCACAATGCACCAGGCTCAGGCGTTAATCAAGCAGTTGGGCCCGCAAACGCCGCCGCAAGGCCAATGTGCTTTTTTGATGATTACAGACAAACAATTTGGTCTGACGAGAAACTTCTATGGGCCGTCTTTACGGCAAGAAAAAATCCCCAAAAAGCACGAGCAACTCATACTTTTTGAGGATTTTTAATTATTTACAATCAAATCAAAACTAATTTAAGTGGGAATAAATCCCTTTGTGGGCTTTAATGCCCTTGTTACCTAAGTTGAGGCACAAATAAGAATAAGGTTTCTGAAATTATTTTACCAAAAAGGTTTATTTTTTAACAACTTTTTATAGTTTATCAAATCTTACCTTATTCTTCGGTGCCTAATAGGAACCTTTTTTTATATTTATGTTTTTTACTTTATCAAATCTTACCTTATTCTTCGGTGCCTAATAGGAACTTATCCTGCCCGCTACCCTTATACCCCTGAACAAATCTTACCTTATTCTTCGGTGCCTAATAGGAACTAAACAGGGTCAGGCGGCCTGGCGGACCTTCAAATCTTACCTTATTCTTCGGTGCCTAATAGGAACAACAGTTCAAAGAGTCCACCAAGTCCATTGCAAATCTTACCTTATTCTTCGGTGCCTAATAGGAACGAAACAGGGGCAGGCGGCCTGGCGGACCTTCAAATCTTACCTTATTCTTCGGTGCCTAATAGGAA